>Ga0136633_1000032_pt1 | contig 91139 bp, 94 predicted proteins | sample AntDrymeUQ832206_2_FD_105494 | JGI IMG/M metagenome (GOLD analysis project Ga0136633, IMG submission 105494) | Polar desert sand microbial communities from Dry Valleys, Antarctica - metaG UQ83 (22.06) | ecosystem: Environmental > Terrestrial > Soil > Desert | place: Antarctica: Dry Valley...
CGCGATATTCGGAAGGTGGGAGGACTTGCGCTGCGCTACGTGCTGATGATCGTGCTTGGTCTATTGCTCTTTGCGCCCTTCATCCTTTCCTTCTTCGGTAGCTTCAAATCGAACGCGGAGATCACCGCTTACCCCCCGAGTCTGCTACCGCGCGGGGAGTGGCAAGTGGAGAACTGGCCCCGCTTCTTCGGGACCGATGTGGGCGGGGAGGCACAGCTCGATGGCGCCGTCTCTCTAGGGCTGATGGCAGGGTTGTTCACGGCTTTCCTTACCCTCCTGCTCACCGGACTTACCAGCGAGATCAAGGGGCAGAGGCTTTCCCGGTCGGTTGGCCTGCCCCTCAGCATCCTCCTCGCGCTGGCCGGTGGCGTTGCGTCGGCCTTGTACGTGAGTGTTCGCACGGGCGCGGACGTTGTGGAATGGGTGACGGTGGGGGCTTCAATTGCGGTGCTTCTCCTCATCGCCGTCCTGCTGCTGGCTATGTCCCAACCCGACTGGCGCCGCGTCCTCATGGCACTGGGGTGGAGCCTGGCGCTTTTCGCGGTTGCGACGGTGCTGTTCGAGCAGATTGCGATGCTCGCAGGAGGCGGGCGATTCTGGCGCTGGCTGTTTAACACCTCGGTACTCTCGGTGATGAAGGCGTGCTTTCAGCTTGTGTTCTGTACGATGGCCGCGTATGCCTTCGCCCGCCTGCGTTTTCCTGGGCGCGAGTTGATCTTCGCCTTCATGCTCGTCACGATGATGATTCCGGGCGCGGTCACGCTGGTTCCAGCCTATGTGCTGATGTCGCAGCTGGACTGGATCAATCGCGCCTATAGCCTGATCATCCCTGGCATTGTCAACGCAGCGAGCATTTTCCTGCTAACCCAATTTCTGAGGTCCATCCCGCGAGACCTGGAGGAGGCGGCCTACATTGACGGCGCTTCCTACTTCCAGACGTTGAAGGATGTGATCCTGCCCCTGGCGCGACCTGCTTTGCTGACAGTCTTCATCTTGCAGTTCCAGGCCATGTGGAACGACTATCTCGGCCCTCTCCTATACCTGCAGCGCCGCGATATGTGGGTGTTGAACGTCGCCCTGAACATCTTCAAGGGGCAGTTTAGGGCTGAGCTGAATCTGCTCCTCGTCGCGGCGATGCTGAACGCCGTTCCTGTCCTAATACTCTTCTTCCTGTTCAGCCGCTACTACATACAGGGGGTGGCGTATGCGGGAATCAAGGGGTAGGGCCACGGAGATTGGGGATCAGAGGTTGGAGTCCTTCCGTCTCCAACCGCCAATCCCGCATATAGGAGAACGGATCATGACATCAGGCTCGCCAGACAGGATCAGGCTACAGCTTGATCTTTGCGTTCGGGGCCAGCTCCGGTAGGTGGCGGAAGGTATGGACTGGACAGGATGGTGGACTCCAATGGCGCAGGGTAGATGGCGCGTAGGGTCGAAGCGGCCTTGGCTGAGATGGTTGAACCGAGTGCTGGGCATCTGGGATTTGTCCGGTGGATGAATCCACAGGGCGGGACACCAGCCCGCCCGACCGCGCAGAGATGCCCATCCCCATGAGTGAGGCGGAGGCCCTTCGCCCCCTTCGGATCAAAGGCGGGATATCCGGTGCGTTGCGAGCCTCATTGCGTGGGTGGTGGCGCGAGATATTCGTTCTGACGGGGTTGAACCTGTTCTGGACGCTGGCGGCATTCTCGATCGTCGCCCTGCCTCCTGCGACCGTTGCAATGTTCTATGTAGCCCGTCAGGTGCTTGCCAATGATTACTTCATCAACTGGCAAACCTTCTGGCAGCCTTTCCGTCGCTACTGGCTCGCCGCGTGGGGATGGGGCCTCGTCTTCTTCGCCCTGGCGGGTGTTGCCGCCGCGAACCTTTGGTTTTATCGAGACGCGCCTGGCGCTGTATTGACAATCCTGCGCTGGGTGTGGGCGACTTTCCTCGTTGTGTGGGTGATTCTCAATCTCTTCTTTTGGCCCTTCTGGTTCGCGGAGGATGAGGCGCAGCGCACGCTGCGAACAACATGGCGTAACACGCTGTCGTTCCTGTCCGCGAATCCGTTTCCGGCTCTCTTCGTGACGCTTATTGTGTTCCTTCTGGGCACGGCAAGCTTCCTCGTTGGCGTCCCACTCGGTGTCCTGTTCATGAGCTGGACGGCGCTGCTTGCAACGGCAACGCTGGCCGCCTATTTGCCCCGAGAGGGGGAATGATTCGATTCCTTGTCAATTCCTCGCCGACATCCTCTCGACCCATGGAACATGGAACGTGTTCCTCCACATCCTCATCGCCCGGATTGGAAACATTGATCTAACGATGCTCGCAGTGGGGTTGGCTGGGCTCACGGCGGCATTCGGCCTAAGCCAAACCATAGAACGCGATTACGGGACTCCGCGCGTTGAAGTGTGGGGTGGGGTGAGTCCCGGGGCCTGACCTGGGGATCCATCAACGTTGGCAAGGGCCCCGCAGCGATACCCGCGACCACCGAGACGCTTCTGAGCGCCCAGCGACCGGATCGCACCGGGCCTTGACCATGAAGACATTCTTCCCCTATCTCTATCTCGGTCTCGGGTGCACGCCTGCGCCCGTCATCACCTTGTCTGCCGGTAAGGGGATCCCAGTTCGCGAATCTCACTCTCTTCTTTCGCGTTCTTGCAGAGACCGGTGTCTGGAGACTGCGCGCTCGCTGCGCCTCGCTTGGTGCTGTGCCGGGTCGGGGGTCCTCGCTGGTGCGGATGGCCGGCGTACCGGTGTTGACCGCTGGGTTCCCGGCTGCGTTCGAGGACGATGGCCGCGTCCGTACCCCGTAGCCTGGTAGCGTCTACCCACACCGGGTGCGGTCGTCGTGCCGCCCCAACGACGGAAGGAGGAATGAGCCATGGCTGTCACCTCATCGTTCAAAATCGCCCGATCGCCGCTCCCCTCCGGATCCGTCTCGGCATAGCTTCCATCCTCGACGGCTCGCCTGCCATCGCCCCCCTCCGGGACGCGGCCTCGTGGCACCACCACGCTCCCGGAAGGACGTTCCCATTGACCGACGCGTCTCAGCTCGAGTACTTCATCGACGAAGGGCTCATCCACTCGGTCCTGCGACCGATCAAGAGCGGCAAGGAAGCATCCGTGCACCTGTGCCGCGCCAACCAACGAACCACCGGCGTCGATCTCGCCGCCCTCAAGCTCTACCACCCGCTCCACCGGCGCGACTTCCGCGACGAGTCGACCTACCGCGACGGCGAATGGAACCCGGACCGGCGCATGGCCAAGGCCATCGAGCAACGGACCCGCTTCGGACGCCAGGTGAAGGGCATGGTGTGGGTCGACCGGGAGTGGGAGACCATGCGGTCGCTCCACGCCGGCGGTGTATCGGTGCCCCGTCCCATCGCCCGCACCGGCGACGCCGTGCTGATGACCTACGTCGGCGACGAGGAGACACCCGCACCCCAGCTCCGTTCCTACCGGCCGGCCGACGACGGGGAGACGGCTGCGTTGTTCGACCAGGTGCTCGACGCCATCGTGCGGATGCTCCACCTGAACGTGGTGCACGCCGACCTGTCGCCGTTCAACCTGCTGGTCTGGCAGGGGGTGGTCACCGTGATCGATCTACCCCAGGCGGTGGACCCGCGCAAGAACCAGCACGCCGCCGACCTGCTGCACCGTGACGTGGCCCGGATGTGCGAGTGGGCCTCCCGCCACGGCGTGCCGCGGGATGCCGATCGGATCGCCGCCGATCTGTGGACCTCGTGGCAGCTCGCCGATCTGGTCCCCGAGGACCTGCGCGGTCTCGCCCTGTGAGAGGCAACCACCGAGGCTGGGAGTACCCTCGACCGCGCCCCACCAGCCCGATCTCGCTTGAACAGCGGGGCGTGGTGGGTCATGATGGGGTGACGCTCTGACCGGAGACCGTCGATGACCCAGCCGAACACCATCGGGTTCGTGCTCAACGGCGCCCCGGTCGTGGTGCGGGCCGATCATCCGCACCTGCTGGCGGCGCTGCGCGAGGAGCTCGACGTCGTCTCCCCCAAGGACGGGTGCGCCCCTTCGGGCCAGTGCGGCTGCTGCACCGTGCTCGTCACCGGCAAGGCCAGGGTCGCCTGCCAGACCCCGCTCGACAAGGTCGGGGGCGTCGAGGTGGTGACCCTGGAGGGCTTCGACCAGGCCGAGCGCAACCGGCTGGCCGCCGCCTTCGCCGTCACCGGGGCCCTCCAGTGCGGGTTCTGCACCCCGGGGATCCTGGTACGGGTGGCCGCCATGCTCGAGCAGAAGGGCGAGGGGCTGACCGGAGCCGCCGCCGCCCCCCGGCTCGGGGCGCACCTGTGCCGGTGCACCGGGTACACCAAGATCCTCGATGCCGTCGATCTGCTCGCCTCCGGACAGATCCCCGAGCCCGAGCAGGCGAGCGGGATCGGCAAGAGCGGGGTCCGCTACGAGGCGCTCGACCTGGCGCTGGGCGACCGTCCCTACATCGACGACCTCCGCCCCGACGGGCTCCTCCACGCCGCCGTCCGGCTCGCCGACCACGCCCGGGCCGACGTGCTCGCCATCGACACCGCGCCCGCCGCGGCAGTGCCGGGGGTGGTCAGGGTCCTCACCGCCGCCGATGTCCCCGGCGAGCTGAGGGTCGGGCTGCTCGACCAGGACTGGCCGGTGTTCATCCCGGTCGGGGGCCGCACCTCGTACCTGGGCGATGTGCTCGCCTTGGTCCTGGCCGAGGACGTGCAGACCGCCCGCCATGCCGCCGACCAGATCAAGGTCGAGTACCACGTTCTGGTACCGTTCGCCGACCCCCAGACCGCCGTCGACAGCGACGAGGACGCGGTGTGGGGGCTCGACGGCAACGTGCTGTCCGTCTCCACCTATCAGCGGGGCGACGTCGAGGCGGCGCTGGCCGGATCGGCCCACACCATCCACGAGGTGTTCCACACCCAGCGGGTCGAGCACGCCTTTCTCGAACCGGAGTCGACGCTGGCCACACCGCTCCCCGACGGCACCCTCCACGTCCACTCCGGGGGGCAGGGTGTCTGGGACGACCGCGACCAGATCGCCGCCGTGCTCGGCGTCGCCCCGGCCCGGGTCGTGGTGGAGCTGGTCTCCAACGGCGGAGCGTTCGGGGGGAAGGAGGACCTGTCGAACCAGGCGCAGACGGCGCTGGCGGCGCATCTGGTGGGGCGCCCGGTCAAGTGCACCCTGACCCGCACCCAGTCGCTGCTGATGCACCCCAAGCGCCACCCGATCCGCATCGAGACCTGGGCCGGCAGCGACGCCGAGGGGCGCCTGACCGGCCTCAAGGTTCGGATGCTGGGCGACTCGGGGCCGTACGCCTCGGTCGGCGCCAAGGTGCTGGAGCGGGCGGCGGGACACGCCTCGGGACCGTACGTGGTGCAGGCGATCGACGTCGAGTCGGTCGCGGCCAGGACCAACAACCCGGTGTGCGGCGCCTTTCGCGGGTTCGGCGCCAACCAGGCCCAGTTCGCCATGGAAGGGGTCATCGACCGGCTCGCTCAGAAGGTCGGGATCTCGGGGTGGGAGATGCGGTGGCGCAACGTCGTCGATCCCGGCGTGGTGTGGGGGCCCGGCCAGATCATGGACGAGGGTGCGGCCGGCGCCAGGATGTGTCTGGAGGCGGTCCGCCCCGCATACGACGCAGCCGTCGCCGAGGGGCGGGCGGTCGGGCTCGGTCTGGGGCTGAAGAACTCGGGGCTGGGCAACGGGTTCAAGGAGATCGCAGGCGCCGTGATCCGGCTCGACGAGGACGGTGGTGTCGAGGTTCGTCACTGCTGGACCGAGATGGGCCAGGGGGTCCACACCGTCGCCCAGCAGGTCGCCGCCGAGGAGCTGGGAGTCGACCCCTCCCGGATCAGGGTGGTGGTCGACACCAGCCGCGAGATCGGAGCCGGGCAGACCACAGGGTCGCGGGGCACGCTGATGGGGGCGGGGGCCATCGCCGCCGCCTGCATGGCCGCCAAGGAGGCGGGGCTCACCACCGGGGTCGACCATCGCGGCGAGTACCGGGTGGACTGGACCAACTCGCTGAAGGAACACCTCGAGCACCCGGTGATCCACTCCGCCTTCGGCTACGCCGCCCAGGTGGTGATCGCCGACCCCGCCACCGGCGAGATCGAGCGGGTGGTCGCCGCCCACGACGTCGGCAGGGCGGTAAACCCGCTGCTGTGCGAGGGCCAGATCGAGGGATCGGTCCACATGGGGCTGGGCTACGCCCTCACCGAAGAGTTCCCCACCGACGACCAGGCCCGCCCCACCAACATGACGCTGCGCAGCCTGGGGATCATCCGCCCCAAGGACATGCCCCCGGTCGAGGTGATCCTGGTCGAGGCCGCCCAGCCCAACGCCCCGTACGGGATCAAGGGCGTCGGCGAGATCGGGTTGGTCCCGACGGCGGGTGCGGTGGCCGCCGCACTCCACCAGGTCGACGGCCGATGGCGCACCCGGCTCCCGATGCTGGTCCACGACCCGGTCGAGCTGCCGGGGTGACCGCGGTCACCGCCGGTCTGGTCTGCGCCCACCACCACCTCTACTCGACCCTGGCCCGGGGGATGCCGGCCCCGCCCCGGACCCCGACCACCTTCGGCGGGATCCTGGAACAGATCTGGTGGCGGCTCGACGCCGCCCTCGACCTGGAGATGCTGCGCTGGTCGGCGATGCTGGGCGCCCTCGAGGCGATCGAGCACGGAACCACCGCCATCGTCGACCACCACGAGTCGCCCAACGCCATCGAGGGCAGCCTGTCCGTCATCGCCGACGCCTGCGCCGAGGTGGGAGTCAGGGTGGTTCCCGCCTACGGGGTCACCGACCGCCACGGCGCCGACGGAGCCGAGCGGGGTCTCGACGAGAACCACCGCTTCCTGTCCGAGGGAGGGAGGGGGCTGGTGGGCATCCACGCCGCCTTCACCTGCAGCGACGACACCCTGGCCGCCGCCGCCGATCTCGCAGTCGAGCTCGGGGTCGGGGTCCACATCCACGTCGCCGAGGGACCCGAGGACGGCGAGGTGGTGACCCGGCTCGCCGCCCTCACCAGGGACGACTGGCTGCTCGCCCACGGGGTCCACCTGCCCGACGACCACGCCTTGTCGGGGACCGTGCTCCACAACCCGGCCTCGAACCTCAACAACGCCGTCGGGTACGCCGACCCCCGCCGGTTCTCCAACCCGGTCGCCCTGGGTACGGACGGCATCGGCGCCGATATGCTCGACACCTTCCGGCTCGCCTACCTGCTCAACCGGTCGGTTGACGTCGCCGCCTCCCCCGACACCGCCTGGGGCTGGCTCGCCACCGGGTGGGACCTGGTGCCCGAAGCCAGGGACGACCGGGTCACCTGGTCGTACGACCCGATGGACCCGTGGCACCTCGCCTTCACCCCCGGCGTGCGCCCCCTGCGGGTGGAGATCGACGGCGAGGTCGTCATCGCCGACGGGGTGGTCACCAGGGTCGATCCCGCCGAGATCAGGGCCCGGGCGGCGGAGCAGGCCAACCGTCTCCACGCCCTGCTCTGAGCGTCGGGTCAGCTCCCGGCGAAGGTGTCGATCATCATCCGCACGTCCCGGCCCAGCGGGTAGAGGATGGGGCAGGTGCACCCGGCGGCCACGTACTCGGCCACCTTGGCCCGCACCTCGCCTGGGGTGCCGGCGGCGCAGATCGTCTGCACCACCTCGTCGGGCACCAGCCGGGAGGCGGCCACCACCTGGTCGTGGGTGGCCGGCCAGGTGACCACCCGTCCGATCTCGTCGAGCAGCTCGGCCGACACCCCGGAGGCCGCCATGATGTGGGGCTGCTGTCCCAGGTACTGGGTGACGAGCAGCCGGGCGGCGTCGAGGGCGGCGGCACGATCCTCGTCGACCGAGCACACCACCAGCTGGGGGCGATCGATGTCCTCCACCGAGCGTCCCGCCCGGGCCGCCCCGATCGCCAGGTGCTCCATCGCCCTGGCGTTGTAGGCGGGCGACACCAGGTAGTTGAGCACCACCCCGTCGGCGATCTCCCCGGAGAGCTCCATCATCTTCATCCCGGTGGCGCCGATGTAGATGGGGACGTCCTTGGGCCGTCGCTCCTGGTGCACGTAGTCGAGCTCGACCCCGTCGAGATGCACGAACTCGCCGTCGAAGGTCACGGTCTCGTCGGCGAGCAGGGCCCGCACCACGGCAACCACCTCCCGCATGGCGGTGAGCGGGCGGGTCCGGCGCACCCCCACCCTGCCGGCCAGCGGCTCCCACCACGCCCCCAACCCGGCCAGGATCCGCCCCGGGGCCAGGTCATCCAGGGTGGCGAACAGCGAAGCGAGCCGGGCTGGGTTGCGGGTCCAGATGTCGACCACCCCCGAGCCCACCTTGATCCGCTCGGTGGTGGCGGCGAAGGCGGCCATCGGCACCGTGGCCTCGCGCACCAGCCGGGAGTCCGCCTGCCACACCGCCTCGAAACCGCGCCGCTCGGCATAGCGGACGTGATCGATCGCCTCACCCAAGGGGTGGGCGTCCTGCAGGTAGAGGGCGTACCGCGTCATCGGCGCCCGGCCGGTGGGACAGCCTGCTCACCGGGAACGCACCGGGGCATCATGGGCTGAGGCTACCGGGCGGCGGGCGCCGGGCCCGCCGCCGGCTCGAGGCGAACCAGGGGCCGTTCGTAGAGCCGCTGGACCTCGACGAAACCTGCCCTGGCGAACATGTCCGTGGTCCCGGTGTACAGCTGAACTGCCGTCTTGGGGCCGTCGAGATCCACCGGGTACCCCTCTACCACGGTGGCCCCCTGATCGGCGGCGAAGCGGACGGCGGCGTCGAGCAGGGCGGTGGCCACCCCCGAGCCGCGGTGCCCCTTGGCGATGAAGAAGCAGTTGATCACCCACGTCGGGGTGTCGTCGAACGACCGGTAGGCGCGGGCCTGGGGCGAGGTGAGGCGGTGGAACTCGGAGCGGGGCGCCACCGCCACCCAGCCCACCGGCTCGTCGTCGCGGTAGGCGAGAAGCCCGGGCCGTTGTTCCCCGGTGACGAGATCGGCCAGCTCCCGGCGGCGGCCGTCCACCCCCGCCGCATCCCACTCGGCGGAGGTGTGGCGAAACCACATGCACCAGCAGTTGGCGTAGGCCCCCCGAGGGCCGAACAGCCTCTCCAGGTCGCCCCAACGCTCCGGTGTAACGGGAACCACATCGACAGACGCCACGTCCAAGAGGCTACAGACCACGATCCGGGGTGTTGACCCCGGCCGTCGGTACACTCGGCAGGCTCCCCACCGTGGGGCCTCATCACGCTCCCCAAGGTTGCCCATGACCACCATCGAGATGCCGCACACCCCTGCGGCACCACCCCCGTCGGTACCACCCAAGAGGAAGGGCAGGGGTCGCAGGTTCATCTTGATCCTGCTCGCCCTGGCGGTGCTGGTCGTCTTCGGCGCCATCGCCTTCCTGGTGTGGACCGAGTCGAAGATCGACCGGATCCCTGCCACCGAGCTCCAGTCGCTGACCGAGGCCGGCGGGATCCGCAACATCCTGGTGGTCGGCACCGACAGCAGGGAGAACCTGCCCGAGGACTTCGAGGGCAACTTCGGCGACTTCGGCGGCTCCCGCACCGACGTGATCATGCTCGCCCATATCGTCGACGGCAGGGGCCAGCTTCTGAGCATCCCCCGCGACTACAGGGTGGAGATTCCCGGACACGGCACCGACAAGGTCAACGCCGCCTATGTGTACGGGGGGCCCGACCTGCTGGTGCAGACGGTGCAGAACAACCTGGGGATCCCGGTCCACAACTACGTCGAGATCGACTTCTTCGGCTTCGCCAACGTGGTCGACGCACTCGGCGGGATCACCATGACCTTCGACCACCGGGTGCGCGACCTGAAGTCCGGGCTCGACCTCCCCGCCGGGACCCACCAGCTCACCGGCCCTCAGGCCCTCGCCTACGCCCGCTCCCGGTCGTTCGAGGAGCGCATCGGCGGCGAGTGGCATGCCGTCAACGACAACGACCTCGGCCGCACCGGCCGCCAGCAGGAACTGTTGACGCTGATGCTCGACCAGGCCACGTCCCCGGGCCGCGCCTTCAACCTGCCCGGGTTCACCACGGCGTTCGCCGAGCAGATCACCGCAGACGAGGGGTTGTCGCTCGGGGTCATCGCCGACCTGGGGCGCTCGGTGCTGGGGATGCGGAGCGGCGAGATCGAGGCGATGACGCTGCCGGTCGACATCACCACCATCGACGGGGTGTCGTACGTGGTCCCCAACGGCGGGACCCAGCCGGTGATCACCGCCTTCATCAACGGCGACACGTACCCGGTGCAGTAGCCGGCGCCCCCTCCGCTACCTTGGGCCGGGATGGACGTCTACCTTGGGCCGGGATGGACGTCTCGGTCGATGATCTGGTTGGTGCGCTGAGGAGCCAGGGGCTCCGGGTGACCACGCCCCGCCGGGCGGTGTGCTCGATCCTGGCCGGCACCCACGGCCAGCACCTCACCGCATCCGACATCCACCGCCGGGTCGAGGCGCTGGAGGGCCGCCCCATCGACCAGTCGACCGTCTACCGCACCATCGACACCCTGGAGGAGGCCGGCCTGCTCACCCACACCCATCTCGGGCAGGGCGCCCTCGTCTACCACCTCACCAACGAGGCGGCCCACCAGCACCTGATGTGCCGTCGCTGCGCCCGCACCATCGGGATTCCGGCGACCGAGCTCGAGGCGTTCTACACCGAGATCACCCGGCTGACCGGGTTCGTGGCCGAACCGACCCACGGGGTGATCTGGGGGCTGTGCGCCGATTGCGCCGCCGCCGAGGCGTGACCGAAGACCCCCGATCCGTACCGCGGCCGGTGACGAACCTTCCTGCGATACTGTGCAGATGCAAGTGACTTGCAGGAAGGAGCGCCGATGCACATCCCCGACGGGTTCATCAACGGCACCACCTCGGCGGCGGCCGGGGTCGTAGCCGCCGGCGGGGTCGGCGCCGCCCTCCGCCAGACCGGCCGCTACCTGAACGAACGCCAGGTGCCGCTGGCCGGGCTGGTCGCCGCCTTCGTCTTCGCCGCCCAGATGTTCAACTTCCCGGTGCTGGGAGGGATGAGCGGGCACCTGCTGGGCGGGGTGCTCGCCGCCGTCCTGGTGGGGCCATGGGCCGGTCTGCTCATCATCACCGTCGTCCTCTTGGTGCAGGCGGTGTTGTTCGCCGACGGTGGGCTGTCCGCCCTTGGGTTGAGCACGATCAACATGGGCTTCATCGGGGCCATGCTCGGCTATCTCATCTACCGGGTGGTTCTCCGTGTCACCTCCCGGGCGACCAATGGGGTAGCCGTCGCCGCCGGGTTCGCCGCCTTCCTCTCGGTGCCGCTGGCGGCGATGGGCTTCGTGGTCCAGTTCGCCATCGGCGGGGTCGCCGCCTCGTCCACCGGCACCGTGCTCACCGCCATGCTGGGCACCCACCTGCTGATCGGGGTCGGCGAGGGGATCCTCACCGCCCTGGTGATCGGGGCGGTGATGGCGAGCAGGCCCGACCTGGTCTACGGGGTTCCCCGCTACCAGGGCAACCGCACCGAGGCTTTGGTGTGATGGATCGCCGCACCTGGTACTTCGTCATCGCCGGTCTGATCGTGGCCCTGCTGTTCGCCGTCGTGGTGAGCCAGTTCGCCTCTGACGACCCGGACGGTCTGGAGTACGTCGCCGAGCAGCAGGGTTTCCTCGACACCGCCGAGGACCATTCCCTCGGCGACGCCCCGCTTGCCGACTATGGCGGAAACCTCGGCGGGAGCGACCGGATGAACACCGCCATCGCCGGGATCGCCGGGGTGGCGGTCACCCTGGCCGCCGGGTGGGGTCTGTTCTGGCTGGCCAGACGCAGCGGTTTGGGCGCCACCTCCGAGCCGAAAGACGGCTGAGCACCGTGGCTGGCGGGCACACCCACGCCCTCTACCGGCACGGGGACAGCGTCATCCACCGACTCCCTGCCCACGTCAAGATGGTGGCGGCGCTGGTCATGGTGCTGGCGATCGTGGCCACGCCGCGCGAGGCGTTGTGGCTGTTCGCCATCCACGCCGCCGTCCTGGTCACCGCCACCGTCACCGCCCGGTTCGGGGTGCGGTTCGTCCTCACACGGTTGGTGATCGAGGTCCCCTTCCTGCTCGCCGCCCTCGCCCTGCCTCTGTTCGGGCCGGGCGAGCGGATGGACGTATTGGGGATCGGGCTTTCGATCGAGGGGCTGTGGGCCCTGTTCAACATCGCCGCCAAGGCCACGCTGGGGTTGCTCACCTCGATCGTCCTCGCCGGCACCACCGAGGTGACCGACCTCCTCGCCGGCTTCGACCGGCTGCGGGTGCCCCGGGTGATGACCGCCATCATGGGGTTCATGGTCCGCTATGTCGACGTCGTGGCCGGTGAGTTCACCCGGATGCGGACGGCGATGCGCTCCCGCGGCCACGAGGCGGGGTGGCTGGGCCAGCTCCGGCCGCTGGCCCGCGGGGTGGGGGCGCTGTTCGTCCGGTCGTACGAGCGGGGCGAGCGGGTCTACCTGGCGATGGCCTCCCGGGGCTACGCCGGGACGATGCCGGCTGCGGTCACCGAGCCCGCCCCGATGGCCACCTGGGTCGCCACCCTCGCCGTACCCGTGGCGGCATGGGTGGCCGTCGCCGCCGTGTGGATGGCCCGATGAGCACCCCAACGATCTCGGTCGAAGGGCTGTCTTACACCTACCCGGACGGGACCGAGGCGCTTGCCGACATCGACCTCCACATCCACGCGGGCGAACGGATTGCGCTGCTCGGCCCCAACGGGGCGGGGAAGACCACGCTGATCCTGCACATGAACGGGATCCTGATGCCGCAGCAGGGTTCGGTCGCCGTCACCGGGCTGCGGCTCGATCACCGCTCGGTGATGGAGATCCGGCGCAGGGTCGGGATCGTGTTCCAGGACCCCGACGACCAGCTGTTCATGCCGACGGTGTGGCGGGACGTCGCCTTCGGGCCGCAGAACCTCGGGCTCGATCACGACGCCGTCGCCGCCAGGGTGGAGCGGGCGCTCGACACCGTCGGGATGACCAAGGTGGCCCACCGACCGCCCAACCATCTCAGCTTCGGGCAGAAGCGGCGGGTCGCCATCGCCGGCGTGCTGGCGATGGAGCCGGAGATCCTGGTTCTCGACGAGCCGACCTCCAACCTCGACCCTGCCAGCCGGCGCGAGCTCACCGAACTCCTGACCTCGCTCGACATCACCCAGCTCATCGTCACCCATGACCTGCCGTATGCCGCCGAGGTGTGCGAGCGGGCAATGGTCATCGACGAGGGCCGCATCGTCGCCGACGGGACCACCTTCGACATCCTCGGCGACCAGCAGCTGATGCGGTCCCACCGGCTCGAGCTGCCATACGGGTTCTCGGTCCCGCCCCGGTAGCCGTCCCGGTCATACCCGAGCCACGGAGCAAGGTTCACCAACCTGCGCAAGCGTGGAGAACCGGGTCGGCCGCGCGGTCCCGACGCCGACCCGACACATCGAGCCCGCCCTCGCCAGACCCAGCCTCCCGGGTGACGACGGGGCCCGCCGGGGGAACCGCTAGCGTCGCGTCGTCATGAAGTTCTCCACCAAACAGGTCCACGCCGGGGTCGTCCCCGACCCCGTCACCGGCGCCATCCTCACCCCGATCCACCAAACCACCACCTTTGTCCAGCCGTCCGTCGACGAGTACATGGCTACCGGCTACAGCTACAGCCGGACCGGCAACCCGACGGTCCGGGCGTTCGAGCGCAAGCTCACCGTCCTCGAGGGAGGGGCCGACGCCGCCGCCTTCGCCACCGGGATGGCGGCCACCACCGCCGTGTTCACCGCCCTGCTCGGGGCGGGCGACCACGTCATCGTCTCCGACGTCGCCTACGGAGGCACCCACCGGGTCGCCACCCAGGTGTTCCGCAAGTTCGGGATCGAGTTCGAGTTCGTCGACACCGCAGACGCCGCCAACGTGGCCCGGGCGATCCGCCGCAACACTCGGTTGGTGTTCACCGAGACGCCGGCCAACCCGACGCTGAAGCTCACCGATCTGCGGGCGGTGTCCGAGGTGACCAGGGCCGCCGGTGTCCCCCACGCCGTCGACAACACCTTCCTCAGCCCCTACTACCAGCAGCCGCTCGACCTCGGTGCCGACCTGGTGGTGCACTCGACCACCAAGTACCTGGACGGGCACAACGCCACCGTGGGCGGGGCGGTGGTCAGCGCCACCCCGGACATGCACGAGAAGATCGCCTTCATCCAGAACGCCACCGGCACCATCATGTCGCCGATGGTCGCCTGGCTCACCATGCAGGGCGCCAAGACGCTGTCGATCAGGCTCGACCGCCAGTCCGACAACGCCATGGCGGTGGCCCGCTTCCTCGAGGCCCATCCCAGGGTGGGCCAGGTCGCCTATCCCGGGCTGGAGTCGTTCCCGCAGCACGATCTGGCCAAGCGGCAGGCATCGGGGTTCGGGGCGATGCTCTGGTTCGAGGTCGAGGGCGGGCTCGACGCCGGCAAACGGTTGATGAACTCGGTGAAGCTGTGGACCCTGGCCGAGAACTTGGGAGCGGTTGAATCGCTGGTGACCCATCCGGCCACCATGACCCACCCCGGGATCGACCCCGAGGAGCGCCAACGCATCGGGATCCTCGACGGGCTGGTGCGGGCATCGACCGGGCTCGAGGATGCCGAGGATCTGATCGCCGACCTGGCCCAGGCGCTCGACGCGGTGTGACGGTCCCTGCCGATGGCCCGCCCCCCTGCCGATGGCCAGCGGCGGCCGCCGAACTTCAGCGGATTTGGTACTCGCCAGCGGTACGTAGAACCTTAGGTTCGCCGGAGAGGCGCTACCGGGAGCCACGGCCGCCGAACTTCAGCGGATTGGTACTCGCCAGCGGTACGCAGAACCTTAGGTTCGCCGGATTTCGCCGGAGAGGGCGCTCGGTCGGGGGTTCAGACGGGAAAGCCCTGGTCCTTCATCCATCCGTCGTCGAAGATCTTCGACAGGTAGTTGCGGCCCCCGTCGGGAAGCAGCACCACGGTGAGCCGGTCGGAGTTCTCCGCCGCAACCCTGAGGGCGCCGGCCACCGCCATGCCACCCGAGCCGCCCACCAGCAGCCCCTCCAGCGACGACAGCCTCCTGGTGGTGACGAAGGCCTCCTCGTCGTCGACCTGCTCGTAGCGGTCGACCACTGACGGGTCGTAGGTGTCCGGCCAGAAGTCCTCGCCCACACCCTCGATGAGATAGGGCCTCACGTTGTCGTCGGACCCGGCGGTGTAGATGGAGCCCTTCGGGTCGACCCCGACCACAATCACCTCCGGATTGCGCGACTTCAGATAGGACCCGATACCGGTGATGCTCCCGCCTGTCCCCACCCCGGCGGCGAAGATCGCCACGGTCCCGTCTGTCTGCTCCCAGATCTCCGGGCCCGTGCTGTCGATGTGGGCCTGCGGGTTGGCCGGGTTGGAGTACTGGTCTGGCCGGTAGGCGCCTGGGATCTCGGCGATGAGCTTGGCGGCAACCGAGTAGTACGACCGGGGATCCTCGGGGGCGACATCGGTCGGGCACACCACGACCTCGGCGCCGTACGCCCGGAGCAGGTCCTGCTTCTCCTTCGATTGCTTGTTCGCCATCACGCAGATCAGCCGGTAGCCGCGCAGCGCCGCCACCATCGCCAGACCGACCCCGGTGTTCCCGCTGGTCGGCTCCACGATGGTGCCGCCCGGCTTCAGCCAGCCGTTGGCCTCGGCCCGCTCGATCATCGGTAGGGCGATCCGGTCCTTGACCGAGCCCCCAGGGTTCACATATTCGACCTTGGCCACCAGGTTGCCGGGCGGATGCAGCCGCCCCAGACGCACCAACGGCGTGTTGCCGACGGCGTCGATGATGTCCTCGCGGATGTCCATGGAGGCCACAACGGTAGTAAGCACGCCGCGCCCCCTCGCCAGGAACGAGCCGCAGCAGGCCGCAGCAGGCGACAACAGCGCCCGAGGTCCGTCAGCGGTACCGGCCGATCACCTGGTGGGCGATTCCGCCCGGGAGCCGTCGCCGTGGCCCGCCCGGGAGCCGTCGCCGTGGCCCGCCCGGGAGCCGATCAGCCCCAGATTCGCTTGCGGCGGTGGCATCTCCCGCTTGCTCCATCACACCCATCTATGCCCTCTGGTCAGGCGTACCTCCTCTCGCTTTCCACCGATCTGCCCACGCCTCGGACCATACGAGGCGGGTGTGACACAAACCGAGGGTGGTGATCAACGCCGGAGGGCGCGTAGGCGGCGGACCGCCTCGATGAGGTCGGCTTCGGGTTTGCAGAAGGCGAACCGGATCAGAGCGGCGCCGTCCTCCGGGTCGGCGTAGAAAGCGCTAGGCGGGATGGCGGCGACACCGATCTCGACGGCGAGGTGTCGGGCGAAGGTGACGTCGTCGGCGAACCCGAACGGGGTGTGGTCGGCGAGCACGAAATAGGTGCCCTGGGGAGGCCGCACCCCGAACCCGGCGGCGTCGAGACCTTCGACCAGCAGGTCGCGCCGGCTGCGGTAACCGGCGACGAACGACTCGAAGTACTCGCCCGGTGCCTGCAGGGCGGCCACCGCCCCGTGCTGGAGCGGGGTCGGAACGGCGAAGGTGAGGAACTGGTGGGCGGAGCGGACGGCTTCGGTCAAATGCCGAGGAGCGACGGCCCATCCGATCTTCCACCCGGTCAGCGAGAAGGTCTTGCCCAGCGAGGAAAGGGTCACGGTGCGGTCCCACATCCCGGGCAGCGAGGCGATGGATACGTGCTCGCCGTCGAACACGAGATGCTCGTAGACCTCGTCTGCGATCACCACGGCGTCGTGGCGCTGCGCCAGCGTGGCAACCAGATCGAGCTCGGCCCGATCGAACACCCGCCCCACCGGGTTGTGCGGGGTGTTGAGGACGATCACCCGGGTGCGGGCGTTCACCACGTCGACCAGAGCGGTCTCATCGAGCCGAAAGTCCGGGGGTCGTAGCGTCACGTGCCGCGGGGTGGCGCCGGCCATGGCGATCCCGGCCGGGTACGAGTCGTAGAAGGGCTCGATCATGACCACCTCATCGCCGGGGTCGACCAGTCCCAGGAAGCAGGCGGCCAGCGCCTCGGTGCATCCCGAGGTGACGGTGACGTCGGTGTCCGGGTCGGAGGGGATCCCGGTGGCGGCGGTGAACCGCTCGGCGATCACCTCGTTGAGGGCGGGGAGGCCGAACATCCTGGCGTACTGGTTGTCACCGCGGGCAATGGCGGCGATGGCCGCATCCTTGACAAAGTCCGGCCCGTCGAACCCCGGGGTCCCTTGGCCCAGGTTGATGGCGCCGTGCTCGGCCGCCAGGGCGGTGATCTCGGTGAACACGGTCTGGCCGAACGGCTGCCAGCGTACCGCGGTGCGGTGGCGGGCGGTCTCCATCGCAGGCACTCTACGGCGGCATCTGCGCCCTTCAGAGGCCAGAATGCGGCACCGGGCTGAGCAGGAGGATGATTGGCACCGTGACCGAGACACCGCCCCCGATCGAGGCGCTGCCCGAGGACTGGCAGCGGGCTCTCGTCGTCGTCGCCCACCCCGACGACGTCGAGTACGGGGCCGCCGCCGCCATCGCCCGCTGGACCGGTCAGGGCAAGGAGATCGCGTACTGCCTGGTGACCAGCGGCGAGGCGGGGATCGACTCGCTATCGCCGGATCTGGCCGGTCCGCTCCGGGAGGAGGAGGAGCGTCGGGCCGCGGCCATCGTCGGGGTCGGCGTCGTGGAGTTCCTCGGCCACCCGGACGGGATCGTCGAATACGGTCTCCCCCTGCGGCGTGACATCGCCAACGCCATCCGCCGGCATCGCCCCGAGGTCGTCATCACCGGCAACTTCCGGGAGACCTTCGGCGGGGTGATGCTCAACCAGGCGGACCACATCGCCACCGGGCGGGCCGTGCTCGACGCCGCCCGCGACGCCGGCAACCGCTGGATCTTCCCCGGCGACCTCGAACCGTGGGGTGGGGTGCGGGCGGTGTGGGCCGCCGCATCCCCCGAGGGGCGCCACGGGGTCGATACCACCGAGACCTTCGAGCTCGGGGTCGCTTCGCTGCGGGCCCACCAGGCCTACCTGGCCGGGCTCAAGGATCACACGGACCCCGCCGAGTTCCTTGCCGGATTCGCCAGCGCCGGTGGCCAGCGCCTCGGCTGCGAGTACGCCGCCATCTTCGAGGTCCACCCGCTGATGCTCTTCTGAGAAGCGATTTTCTTAGGACCGAAACGCGTCATGGATGACGCGTTCCGATCCTAAGAAACGCGTTCCCCCCTCCCCGGGTAGGGTGGGGGTATGGTACGATGAGGGCATGAAGCACGACCACAAGCAGGCGCTGCTGGGTCGGCTCAAGACCGTGCGCGGGCATGTCGACGCCGTCATTGCCATGGTCGACGACGAGCGCTACTGCCCCGAGATCATGAAACAGGTCTCGGCGGTCCAGGGTTCACTGGAGAAGGCGAACCGGCTGCTGCTGCAGAACCATCTCGAGACCTGCGTCGTCGCCGCCGTCGCCGAGGGCCGTTCGGCCGACATCGTCGACGAGCTGATGGAGACGCTGCGCTACACCCCGGTCGTGACCGGGCCGACCACGGAGGAATCAGCATCATGACCGAGCTCACCCTGTCGGTGCCCGACATCTCCTGCGGGCACTGTAAGATGTCCATCGAGGGGGCTGTGTCCACCCTCGACGGGATCAACCAGGTCGAGGTCAACATCGACGACCGCACCGTCGATGTCGTCTTCGACCACGCCGCCGTCGATCTCCGGGCGATCGTCGACGCCATCGAGGCGCAGGGGTACGCCGTCGCCACCTGAGCGCCGAGCCATCCGATGCCAGACCCCTCGTCCGTCTCCTTCGATGTCACCGGGATGACCTGCGCCTCGTGTGCGGTCAGGATCGAGCGCGTCCTCGGCCGCCAGCCGGGTGTCGAGGAGGCGGTGGTCAGCTTCCCCGCCCAGGAGGCGCGGGTGAAGGCCGCCGCGGACCTCGACGTCGCCGCCCTCGAGCACGCCGTCGCCAGGATCGGCTACACCATCCACGCCATCGCCCCCGGCGACGAACGGGTGGCACCCTCGGTCCGGCACGCCGGGGAGGCGGCCGCCCAGCGCCGCAACCTGATCGGCGCCGCCCTGCTCACGCTCCCGGTGATGCTGCTCGGGATGTTCGGTCCCCGGCCGATGGGAACGATGGACGGCATGCCGGTCGCCGGTCCCGAGTGGTCGGAGTGGGTCCAGCTCATGCTCACCATCCCCGTGATGTTCGTGTTCGGTGCCCAGTTCCACCGCAACGCCTGGCGCCGGCTGCGGGCCGGCGGGGCGGGGATGGACACGCTGATCTCGGTGGGGACCCTGGCCGCCTTCGGCTACTCGCTGTGGGCGATGTTCAGCGGCACCCATGTGTTCTTCGAGACCGCCGGGGTGATCATCACGCTGATCCTGGCCGGCCGGTTCCTGGAGGCGCGGGCCAAGGGGCGGGCCTCGGAGGCGGTGACCAGGCTGCTCGAGCTCGGCGCCAAGCAGGCTCGGGTGGTGCGGGGCGGCGAGCTGGTGATGGTCGATCCCATCACCCTGGCCCCCGGCGACCGGATCGTGGTCCTGGCCGGCGAGAAGATCCCGGTCGACGGCCGCATCGTCGCCGGGACCTCGTCGGTGGACGAGGCCATGCTCACCGGAGAGTCCGCCCCGGTTGAGCACCGACCGGGCGACACCGTCTACGGCGCAACGGTCAACCAGGAGGGGCGGCTCGAGATCGAGGTCACCGGCGTCGGCCCCAACACGATGCTGTCGCAGATCGTCCGCATGGTGGAGGACGCCCAGGCCACCAAGGCCCCCATCCAGGATCTAGCCGACCGGGTATCGGGCGTCTTCGTCCCGGTGGTGATCGGGATCGCCGTCGCCGTGCTCGCCGGGTGGCTCATCGCAGGGGCGGAGACCGGCGAGGCGGTGCGCAACGCCGTCGCCGTGCTCATCATCGCCTGCCCCTGCGCCCTTGGGCTGGCCACCCCCACCGGGATCATGGTGGGGTCGGGCCGCGGTGCCGAGCTCGGGGTGCTGTTCAAGGATGCCGAGGTGTTCGAGCGGTCACGGGACATCGACACCGTGGTCTTCGACAAGACCGGGACCCTGACCAGGGGGGCGATGACCCTGGCCGACCTCGAGGTGATCGGCGACGAGCACGAGTTCCTGCGCAGGGTGGGGAGCGTCGAGGCGGCCAGCTCGCACCCCATCGGCAAGGCGGTGGCGCTCGGCGCCGAGGAGCGCTCGGTAGAGCTGACCACCGATGTCGAGACCGAGACCCTGCCCGGACGGGGCGTCATCGGCCGGATCGCGGAGACCACGGTTGTGGTCGGCAACGCCAAGCTTTTCGCCGACAGGGGCCTGGTGGTGCCGGCTGCGCTGTCGGAAGCTGTCGACCGCTACGAGGCTCGAGGGCACACCGCCTTCCTGGCGGGTTGGGACGGCGAGGCCCGCGGGGCGCTTGCGGTCGCCGACACGGTGCGGCCCTCGTCGGCCGAGGCCGTCGCCCGGCTCGGCCGGGCCGGGATCGCCACCGCCCTGGTCACCGGCGACAACCGGCGCACCGCCGAGGCGATCGCCGCCCAGGTCGGGATCAGCGACGTCATGGCCGAGGTGATGCCGGGCGAGAAGGCCGCCGAGATCGTCCGGCTGCAAGGCGCAGGACGCACCGTCGCCTTTGTCGGCGACGGGATCAACGACGCCCCGGCGCTGGCGGGCGCCGACCTGGGAATCGCCATCGGGACCGGCACCGACATCGCAATCGAGTCCGGCGACATCGTGCTGATGTCTGGCGACCCGGCGCTGGCGGCTACCGGGATCGAGCTGGCCAGGGCGACGTTCCGGACGATCCGCCAGAACCTGTTCTGGGCCTTCGCCTACAACGCCGCCGCCATCCCGCTGGCGGGGGCAGGGCTGCTCGATCCGATGATCGCCGCCGGGGCGATGGCGCTGTCGAGCGTGTCGGTGGTGGGCAACTCACTGCGGCTGCGCCGCTTCGGCCCCGTCTCCTGACCGACTCGGCGGGGGACGGGCGCCCCCGCACTGATCAGCCCAGCGGATCGGTGAGGAACTCGGACACTGCCAGGATGTTGCCCTCGCTGTCCCGGAACCAGGCGGCCCGCTCCACCTCCCCCAGCGTGGCGATCCCGTCGACGGTCCGCAGCCCGGGGAAGTCGTACTCCTCGAACTCGACCCCACGGCTGCGGAGGACGGTAACGGCGCCGTCGAGGTCGTCGACCACCCAGCCTCCCAGGGTATGCCCGGCGCTCCCCGCACTGGCACTCGGGTAGAGCTGGAACACGGAATCGCCCGAGCGGTAGGTGACCCATTGGTCGGTCTCCTTCACCGGGTCGAGCCCGAGCCGATCCCGGTAGAAGGCCTTCGCCCGCTCCATGTCGGCCACCGGGATCGTCGCCCAGAAGCTCTGGGGGCCAAGCATTCGATCCTCCTCTGCGATGTGACCGCCGATTGTCTCAGACGAAAGGCATCATCACGCCGACATCCAACCGACAGCCGGCTGCCTCGTGTCTCCGGTAGCGTGCTCCCGGTGACCGCCTTCATCGACCTCCACTGCCACCCCCCGGTAAGGGCCTACCTCGAGGGACCGTTCGCCCCGTACCTCGACCGCGCCGCCGAGATCTTCCGCAGACCGGTGCAGGTCATGGAGCCGGAGGAGCTGGCCGATCTCTACCGCAGCCTCGGCGGACGGGCGGTGGTGCTGGGCTGGGACGCCGGCACCACCACCGGGCTCCCCCCGTTCACCGCCGCCCAGGTGGCCGACCTGGTCGCCGTTGCCCCCGATGTGTTCATCGGGTTCGGCGGGATCGATCCGCATCGGCCCGATGCGGTCGAATCGGTCGACATCGCCGCCGACCTGGGGATGCTCGGGCTCAAGTTCCACCCGTCCGTGCAGCGGTTTGACCCTGCCGACGGCCGCCACCACGACGTCTTCGCCCGTGCCGTCGACCGTAGGCTGGTGTGTCTGTTCCACACCGGGTACACCGCCATCGGGTCCGGGATGCCCGGAGGCGCCGGGGTCGAGACCGGCTACGCCAACCCGATGCGGCTCGACACCCTGGCTGCCCGGATCCCCGAGCTGCGGATCATCGCCGCCCATCCCTCGTGGCCGTGGCAGGACGAGGCGATCGCCGCCGCCCGGCACAAGCCGTCGATCTGGCTGGAGCTGTCGGGATGGTCGCCTCGCCGGTTCCCGCCGTCGCTGCTGGAGGCGGCCACGGGCGAGCTCAGCCACCGCACCCTGTTCGGATCGGATTTCCCGTTCATCACCCCGCAGAAGTGGCTGGGCGACTGGGAGACGCTCGGCATCGCCGACGACGTCACCAGGCGGATCCTCCACGACAACGCCGCCGACCTGCTCGGGTTGCCGGGCGGCTAACCACGGGGCGGGGGTAGCCTGAGCCGGGTATGGATGTGATCAGGCGATTCTCCAAGCCGGTGCTGCGCCGACCCCGGGCGGTGATCTCGTTCGAGGGTTGGAACGATGCCGGTGAAGCTGCCAGCGGGGCCGCCGAGTTCCTGCTCGCCTGGTCGAGCGTCACCGAGCCCTTCGCCGTCATCGATCCCGAGGAGTTCTACGACTTCCAGGTGCGGCGCCCCCACGCGGTGCTCGAGGACGGCGGCACCAGGAGCCTGACCTGGCCGATGACCCGCTTCTACGCGGTCGAGGTTCCCTCCGAGGACCGGGATCTCGTCGTGGTGCTCGGCGAGGAGCCCAGCTTCCGGTGGCGGACCTACGCCCGGTACCTCACCCAGGTGCTCTCCGAGCTCGACGTCGAGGCGGTGGTGCTGCTCGGCGCCTTCGCCGGTCAGGTCGCCCACACCCGGCCGGTCCCCGTCATCGGAGTGGCCACCGACCCTGCCCTGGTCGACCGCCACCGACTGCTCCACTCCACCTATGAGGGACCCACCGGGATCCTGGCGGTGCTCCAGGAGGCATGCCGTGAGGTCGGGTTGCCCGCCATCAGCTTGTGGGCGGCGGCACCCCACTACCTGGCGTCGAACCCCAACCCCAAGGCGTCTCTGGCGCTGGCGTCGAAGACCGCCGAGATCCTCGGGCTCGATCTGGACATGACCCCGCTGCGCTCCACGGCCGACGAGTTCGAGCGGGAGGTCGCCGCCGCCATGGAGGCCTCGGGCGACCTGGCCGAGTACGTGGCAGGTTTGGAGAGCGATCACAACACCGGCATCGATGTCATCGACCGCCACGCCGAAGCCGCGCTGGTCGACGAGATCGAGTCGTTCCTCAAGGGCCAGGACCGCTGACGGCTCCGTTCGGCAACGGGTGTCAACCCGGACGGGCGGCGCGCAACGCCTCCCACACCCGGTGGCCGGTGAGCGGCATGTCGATGTGGGTGACCCCCAGGTCGGAGAGGGCGTCGATCACCGCGTTGTGGATGGCGGGGGTGGAGCCGATGGTCGCCGCCTCCCCGATCCCCTTCACCCCGAGGGCGTTGTGCGGGGTCGGGGTGACCGTCACCCCCCGCTCCACGAAGGGCAGTGAAGCCGCCGTCGGGATCAGGTACGACACCAGGCTCCCGGTCAGCGGGTTGCCGTCCTCGTCGTACAGCACCTGCTCCCACAGCGCCTGACCCGCCCCCTGGGCGAAGCCGCCGTGGACCTGACCGGCCACCAGCAGCGGGTTGAGCACCACGCCGCAGTCGTCCACGGCGATGTGGCGGATCAGCCGCACGGTGCCGGTGACAATGTCCACCTCGACCACCGAGACGTGGGTACCGAACGGGAAGGTGGCGTGGCCCTGGTCGTGGATCAGCTCGGCGGCCAGACCGGGGTCGTCGGGGAGCTCGGCGGCGATCCTGGCCACCTCGGCCCAGGTGAGGGCAGCGGCAGGCACCCCGGCGACGCCGAGCCGCTCGTCGGGGAGGACCACGATGTCCTCGACCGCCGCCTCCAGGTGGTCGGCCACGATCCGGCGCGCCTTGGCCAGGACCTGGCCCCCCGCCTCCATCACCGCGGTGCCGCCAATCTGGAGCGACCGTGAGGCTCCGGTACCCCACCCGCGGACGATGATGTCCGAGTCGGCCTGGAGGACGCTGATCCGCTCCATGGGGATCCCGGTGAGCGCGCAGAGGAGCTGGGCGAAGGCGGTCTCGTGGCCCTGCCCGTGGCCGGACGTTCCCACCCGGGCCGTTGCCGACCCGTCGTCGTGGACCTCGAAGCCGGCCCACTCCTCCTGATCGTCCCCTGCGGTGATCTCGACGTAGGTGGCGACCCCGATCCCGAGCCGGACCGGGTCGCCATCGGCGCGGCGACGGGCCTGCTCGGTGCGGAGCCGGTCGTAACCGGCCAGATCTAGGGCCGTGTCGAGGGTCCTCCGGTAGTCCCCCGAGTCGTACACGGCGCCGCTCGGGGTGGTGTACGGGAACACCACAGGATCGAGGTAGTTGCGGCGACGTAGCTCCACCGGGTCGATGCCCAGGTGGGCGGCGAGCACGTCCATCGCCCGCTCGATGGCGTGGGTGGCCTCGGGACGACCCGCTCCCCGGTAGGCGTGGATGGGGGTGGTGTTGGTGACCACGCTCTGCCACGAGCCCTCCAGCCGCTCGATGGCGTAGACCCCGGTCGCCATCAGCCGGGTCCACGTGGGGAGGTAGGCGCCGAACAGGGGGTAGGCGCCCGCCTCCTGCAGGATCCGTATCCGTATCGCCAGGACCCGACCATTGGCATCGGCACCCAGCTCGACCTCGATCCGCTGGCCCCGACCTTGGGTCATCGCCACCAGGTTGTCACGGCGTGACTCGTGCCACCGCACCGGGCGACCCAGGTCGATGGCCAGCTTGGCCGTGAGCGTCTGCTCGGGATACACGTAGAACTTGGCCCCGAACCCGCCCCCCATGTCGGGGACCATGGCGTGTAACCGGTCGCGGTCGAAACCGGTGGCGCGGGAGATGGCGTTGCGGTGGCTGAACACGTTCTGGCTGCCGACCGACAGGTGCAGCCGGTCTCCGTCGGGCACGGCGAGCGCCGAGCCGGTCTCCAGGGGGACGGCCGCCACCCGCTGGTTGACGATGTTCGCCGTCACCCGCACCTCGCACCCGTCGAACAACCCGGGATCGGGCTCGTCCCCGCCGCTGAGGCACACGTTGGTGCCCGCCTCGGGGAACAGGAGCGGTGCATCGGGCTGCAGCGCCGCCACCGGGTCGGTGACCGCCGACAGCGGGTCGATGTCGACGTACACCGCCGAGGCGGCGTCGACCGCCTGGCGCTCGGTCTCGGCCACCACCACGGCAACGATCTCGCCGGCGAACCGGACCGTGTCGATGGCGATCGGGGGGCGTCCGAAGGCTCCGGGGACACCGCGCGCTCCGGGCGCGCTCACCGGGAGGTCTATGTCGACGGCGGTGTACACCCCGACCACACCCGGCATCGGCAGGGCGAAGGAGGTGTCGATGGAGACGATGCGGCCGTGGGCGATCTGGGACCGGACCGGGACCATGAACAGCGCCCCGTCGACCACCTGGTTGGGAATGAAGGTGCCTTGCCCCCGCACGAAGCGCGGGTCTTCCGCCCGCTTGACCGCGGCACCGAGTATCGAACCAGCCATTGGGCGGCGAATCTAGCGCCGTACGGGAGACCGGGGGACAGCCGCCGGGGGCGGGGCGACCGCGCCACCGCGCCACGAGCAAGCCCCGGTCCGGAGACCGGGGCTCGTGATCACTTCTTCTTGTGCCGGTTGGCCTTGATGCGCTTGCGGTACTTGTGCTTGCTCATCTTCTTCCGGCGCTTCTTGATCAACGAGCCCATGGAACCTCAGTCGGTGAAATCGAGTGCATAGAGACACCCCCGGCGTCGCCGCCGAGGGCGGTAGGTGAGGCACAGGATGGCGGATCCGGGTGCCTTGCGCAAGCCCGGGGCCTCCGGATCACGACCAGCCGCGGTCGGAGATGGCCGGGAGCATGGTGACGCCCTCATCGCCGAGCGTCGCCGACAGCGTCGCCTCCACCTGCGACCTGGTGGCGTCCGTGGCGAAGGCGATCACGGTCGGCCCCGCCCCGCTCCAGGCGGCGTGGAGCGCCCCGCCCGCCCGGGCCGCCTCGATCAGCCGCCCGGTGAGCGGCGACAGCGAACGCCTTGGTAGCTCGTGCAGCTCGTCGCCGGTGGCCTTGTCGAGCATGGCCGGGTCGCCGGTGCGCAGACCCTCGAGCAGCATCCCCACCCTGGCAACGCTGCGCGCCGCCACCTGATGCCGAACCGCTCCCGGAAGCGCCGCCCGTGCCTGGTGGGTGGACAGCCGGAGATCGGGGATGGCGAGCACCACCCGGAGCTCGGGTGCGATGGTGAGCCGCCCGACCACACCGTCGTAGGCGATCACCAGCCCCCCGTACACGGTGGCGGCGGCATTGTCCGGGTGACCCTCGAGGGCGGAGACGATCTCGAACAGTCCCTGGTCGGTCGGTTCGATGCCCACCGCCCGCATCGCCGATGCCGCCGCCGCCGCCGTCACCGCCGAGCTCGAGCCGAGACCCCGGGATCGGGGGATGTCGTTGCCGATCCGCAGCGTCATGGGTCGATCACCGACGGCGTGCTGGACCGCCCGCACCACCAGGTCGGAGTGGGGCGCCCGGGCTCGGGTCCCCTCCTGCTCGATCCACCAGTCGTCCGACCGCTCGGCCTCGCAGCGGCACCACAGGTCGACAGCGAGGGCGAGGGCGTCGAAGCCGGCCCCGAGGTTCCCCGACGAGGCCGGTGCGGTGGCGGATCCGATCATCAGCGCGGCACCGCGCGGGCAGCAGGAGACATGTGACGTGCGAGGCTACCCGGTCCCGTCCTCGAGCAGCCTCGTCTCGTCGTGGACGCACTCCCCGGCGACCCGCACCGTCGCCTCCCACCACGAGAGGTGGATGCGGGAGGGGTGGCCGATCTCGTCGCCCTGGTCGATGGTGAGCGTGCCACGCCCCTCGCCTTCCATCATCCGGGACATGGCGAGGGCGACGGCCGCGCTCCCGGTGGCGGGGTCCTCGGGGACGCCGGCGGCCGGGGCGAAGAAGCGCGCCTTGATCATCCCCCCGGAACGGGCGAAGACGAGGGTCTCGGCCTCTGCGGCGGTCAAGGCCTCCATGTCGGGTTGAAGCGAGGCGACGGTGGCCGCATCGGGGTACTCGAGCAGGGTGTAGACCCGGGGCATGGCGACCTGCCATCCGGCAACCGGCCGAGGCATCCCGGCATCGACGGCGTGACCGGACAGATCGACCGCCTCGGCGAGGGAGGGGTCGACCGGTCTCTCGAAGAAGGCGGTCGATCCTTCCATCCCGATGGCAACATCACCGGTGAGACAGCGCAGTGTGGTCACCCCGCCCGGGCCGAGGGTGTGCAGCGCCCAGGTGGCACCGACCAGGGGGTGGTGGCCGGCGAACGGCATCTCGATGGTAGGGGTGAAGATGCGCACCGCGGCCCGGTCCGGCTCCTGCCATTCGATGAAGATCGACTCGGAGAACCCGAGGTCGGCGGCGATGCGCTGCATGGTGGCCGGGTCGAGCTCGATGACGTCGCTGATCACCCCGAGGTGGTTGCCGCCTTCCCCGTCGCGGGTGAACACCCGGAGCACCAGGCAAGGTCGTGACATGCCCCCGAGCATAGGGGAGGGCCCGGTCGAGATCGGGGAGGTCGCCGCGGCGGCCGCAGGTAGGATCACCGGTCATGGACGAGGCCCCGCCGGCGTCGGAGACTTCGAGGCGTCGGATCGTGGCCGCCGTCGACGGTTCGGCCACCAGCCGGGCGGCGTTGGCTCGGGCCGCCGAGGAGGCTCGAGGCCACCAGGGGATCCTCCAGGTGGTGTATGCCTGGAACTACCTCGACCAGGCCCACCTCGGGACGTTCGACCCCGGGTACGGGGAGGCCGAGGCGCGGACCTGGCTGGAGCGGTTCATCGACGACGTGCTCCCCGAGCGCCCGGACGACACCGAGCTCCGACTGGTCAACGATCATGCCGCCCGGGCCCTGATCGACGCCAGTGTCGGGGCATGGACCGTCGTCATCGGCAGCCGGGGGATGGGTGGCTTCAAGGGACTGTTGATGGGCTCGGTCAGCCAGCAGGTGGTCCACCACGCCCACTGTGCGGTGCTGGTAATCCCCACCGCGTCCGAGGACAACTGACCACCCGCATGGCGCGGATCTCCGCCGGGCCGGGGTCCAAGACCGTTTCTTAGGACCCGTTCGCGTCTCTGATGGCGCGTTCCGGTCCTAAGAACCGCGTTCCGGAGCCGGGCGGGGCCCCGAGACCGTTTCTTAGGACCCGTTCGCGTCTCTGATGGCGCGTTTGGGTCCTAAGAAAGCTCCTGCATGGCGACGTGCTCGGCGATGCTCCCTGCATTGATCCTGGGCATCGGCCAGACCCGGGGCCGTGCTCAGGTCGCCGGTCGGCCGGCCCAGCCTCGACGTGGAGCATGCCGACGATGGTCAGCTTGTCGCCCGACCTCGAAGCCCTGATCGCGGAAGATGTCGCCGGGTCAGATGACCGGGTCAGACGTCGAAGGCCTGCCAGTCCTGTTCCCAACGGACCATCGCCGCCATGGCCTCCGTGGTGACCGGACCCATCCCGACCTGAGGACCGTCCGCGGCGAGGAAGGTGCCGCCGACGGTGGCCGACTCAGCGGCGGAGACGGCGAGGAAGCAGGAGCCGTGACCGTCGTACCGGGGTGGGGGCTCGCTTCCGAGGATGCGGGAGGCGATAACGGCCCCCACCGTCGCCCCTTCTCCGGAGGCGAATGCCCCGGCCTTGGGAACGCCGGCGTTGGTGCCGATCGGGATGCCGTTGACGTCGCCGATGGCGAACACACCGGGCACTGCGGTCTCCAAGGTGCTCGCGTCCACCGGCACCCATGGCTTCCCCGCGGTCAGCCCGGACGCCTCCACCACCGCCGGCACCCGGTGGACCGGGACCACCGCCAGCACATCGGCCGTTATCGAGGACCCGTCTGCGAACCGTGCCTCGGTGCCGTGACCTCCCACCTCGGCGAGGACGGTGCCGGTGTGCAACGCGATGCCACGATCGTCGAGCATCCCGATGATCCGCCCCGAGGCCTCCGGTCCGGCCACACCGAGCGGAACCGGCTCCGGGATGGCCAGGTGGAGGCCGACCAGGTGACGGATGCTACGCCGGCGGGCCCAGTCATCGACGAGCAGAATCGTCTCGATGGGAGCCGGGGGGCACTTGATCGGCGCACGAGCGACGACGACGGCGATCGTGCCCGCCTCGAACCCGGCGAGCCGCTCCCGCAGCCGCTCCGCCCCGTCGTGGTGGTAGAAGGTGTGGGCATCGGCGGAGCCGGGAACCGCCTCCGGGTCGTAGCCGGCGCCGAGGGCGACCACCAGGTGGTCGAACCGGCGACCGCCGCGGTCGGTGGCCACCTCCCTGGCCTCGACATCGACGGCGGTGATCTCGGCGTACATTACGTCGATCCCCCTTGCGGCGAGGACCTCGGTGGAGCGGGAGACCCCGGAAGCGGGGCGCTGGTCGACGACGATCAGAGGATTGGCCCCGCACAGATGGGCGACCGGGCTCCGGTCGATGAGGGTCACCCGGTGCTCGGTGGGGAGCAGGCGCCGGGCGGTCAGGGCGGCGGCGACACCACCGAACCCTCCCCCCAACACCACGATCTCGCTGCCGCCCATCGGCTCTCCTCCCGGTGATGCGCGCCAAGCTAGGCGAATGCCACAATTCCGAGCGTGATGCAGATCTGGGAGTTCGCCAAACGGGCCGCTGATCGCATCGAGGAGGTGCTGCGCCGGGGGCGCACCGTCGCCACCGGCGCCGCCATCCTCGCCGGGTTGGCCGGGCTGTTCTGCCTGGCCGCCGTCGCCGCCGCCGTCTCGGGGTCAGCGCGCACCGTCTGGATCGTGATCGGCCCGGTGCCGTGCGCCATCCCGGCCGGGGCGGCGCTGATGGCCCGGCGGGCGCTGACCAGGGCCAGCGGGGGCAGTGGCATGGTGGCCGACTTCGAGCGCTTGGTCGACGATCCGGCCGTGCACCACGCCGTCGCCGGCATCGACGAAGCGCTCCATGACCGCAGCAGGCTGCTGGCGTCGGGCCGCCGCCTCTGGGCGCTGCGCAACCTGGTTGCGGACCGGAAGGGTGAGCTGACCGACCTGTGGGTGTCCCTGGTAGCCATCACCCGGCTTCCGCTCCTCACCGGGGTGGCGCTGGTCGGAGCGATCCTCCTCGGCGCCATCGGGGTGGTCGCCCTCGTCGTCGCCATCCTCAACTGACTGCAGCGGCTGGGCTCAGTGCCGGTCCTCGAGCTGCTGCCAGCGCCATCGGTCATCGGTGCCGAGCATGCTGCGCAGGTGGTTGATCTCGCCGGCGTGGTAGAAGTCGTGGCCGATGATGGCGGCGATGATCCAACGGGTTAGCCGCTCCTCGCCCCAGTTCGTCAACCGCGGGCGTTCGAGGTCGTCATCGGTCAGCTGGGCGACATGCTGCCTGAAGGACCGATGCGTCTCACGCAGCCGTTCGATCGCCTCCGCCATCGGGGCCTCGCCGTCGGCCCAGCCCTCGACCTCGGGCGTGCCCCACCGCTTGGTGCCGGGGCCGAAGGCGTGGTCGGCGTACATGATCTTGCAGGCGCCGACGTGGAGGACCATCGACTCGATGGTGCGGGTCGCCCCCGGCGGCCTGGCGCGCCACGCGTCCTCGGTCACCGTGGCGAGATTGGCGAGGAGCACCTGGCGCTCGTTCGACCCTTCGATCCCGGTCCCGTCGAAGGCCTCATCGAGAAGGTAGAGCAGCGTGCCAACGGCCGTCGCAGCCATCACCGATCCTTGAACTCGATGGAGGCGCGGTCATTCTCGCGCGGCGCCTCAGCTCTTGCCGAGGGCAACCCGTTCCTCCGTTGGACATGCCGCTCCCGAGCGGCGATCCCTCGGGGCAGCGTGGCCAGCGGAACCTGCGGCGTGATCGTCGTCGGAAGCCTCCACCGGTTGAGGTGGCGGCTCGGTGCGGCGGCGCCGCACCCGGTAGGCGCCCAGCCCCGCCCCGGCGACGGCGCCGGCGACGGCGATGGCCACCAACAGGGCGGAGTTCGACCGGAGCAGCACCGACCCACCGGCGGCGATCGACGACCGCCCCCTTTCCGGGTCGAGCGCCCATGCGCCGATCCTGGCGACGATGACGAAGGTCACGGCGCCGACGGCCACCCTGAGGACCAGGGTTCTGGCCATGGCGATGCGGTCGTCGGCGAGGACGATCGCCAACCCACCGCTGGCGAGCGCCACCAGGGTGGCGACGACGGCGACGGTGGTGAGCACGCCCCGCGCCGTGGCGGCGGCGCCTGCGATGGTCCCCCGCTGGGCGGCGATCACGATGGGCTCCAGCTCGGCCAGCGCCTCGGTCACCGAATCGGCGGGCACGTCGAGCCCGGCCTCCGCCAGTTGTTCGGCCATCACCGACCGACCGGGGCCAGCGCCGACCCGACGTCGACCGCGGCGACCGTGCCCGGCTCGGCGACGGCACCGTCCACGATCGCCGTCACCAGCGTGTCGACCGCCGATTCCACCTCGGGACTGGAGCCGAGCCGCTGCAGGGTGTCCGCCACCGGGGTGCCGGCGACCGAGGATCCGGCGCCGATCGCCTCCACCAGCCAGTCCTCCACCCGGTCGGCGACGAGCTCGGCCTCGACGGCGGCCCGTACCCCGGCGCGCAGCGCAGCCTCGTCACCTGAGACGGCCCGGCCCCACACCCCGACCAGCAGAGTGGTGACCGACAGCCCGAACACGTACAGCAGCAGCCACGACACGAAGCGGCGGGTCGGTGGGGGCGCGTGTTGCACAGCCGGGTTGGGGGTCATCAGCGGGATCCCGGGAGGACGGGGACGGTCAGGCTAGGACGGGGGCGGGACTAGTCCGAGTTCGCGCGCCGAACCCGTTCTCGAACCGCGACGGATTACTCCTCGCCAGGGTCCTGGGACCTTCGGTCATGCCTTCCAGGAAACACCACCGCCGGCCGAACTCCAGCGGATTGGTACTCGTCAGGGGTACGTAGAACCTTAGGTTCGCCGCAAACGGCCACCGCTCGTTCAACATCAGCGGATCGCGTGTCGTGGCGACACCCTGGAACCTCAGGTTCAGCTTCAGCGGATTACATGTCGTGGCGACACCCAGGAACCTCAGGTTCGCCACACACTCCGGCGGATTAGCTTGCGTGCCGATGGACATCACCGACGTGCTCGGGCTCGACACCCTGCTCGCCCAGTTCATCCTCGCCATCGGTGGCGCCATGGTGGTGGGGAACGTCGCCGCCATCATCGCCGACGCCAGGGGACGCCGGCCGGCGAAGGCGGAGGGGACGTTCCGGCGCTCCCGCGCCTGGTGGCTGCTCGGGGTCGGGGTGGTCATCGCCCTGTGGGGCGGGCTCAGCCTGCTCGCCTTCTGACCGGTCGCCCGACCGGTCGCCCGACCGGCCCGGCGAGGGGATGTCGGCTGCCCGTCCGGTACACTGAGGGTCCCTTGCGGATGTAGTTCAATGGTAGAACACGAGCTTCCCAAGCTCGGAGTGGGGGTTCGATTCCCCTCATCCGCTCCACGACGACCGTTGATTACCATTGCCCGCCGATGATCTTCTCCGACCGCACCATCCGTGAATCGATCGCGTCAGGCCGCATCATCATCGATCCCTTCGATCCGGCCATGGTCCAGCCGTCGAGCATCGACCTGCGCTGCGGGTCGGTGTTCCGGGTGTTCGAGAACCATCGCTATCCGCTGATCGACCCCAAGGCGAACCAGCCGGACCTGACCAGCGCCGTCGAGGCCACGGACGGCGAGCCGTTCATCCTCCATCCCGGCGAGTTCGTCCTCGGCGCCACCCTGGAATCGGTGGGGCTGGGCAACGACGTGGTCGCCAGGCTCGAGGGCAAGTCGAGCCTGGGCAGGCTCGGTCTGCTGATCCACTCCACCGCCGGCTTCATCGACCCCGGGTTCGTTGGCCAGGTCACCCTCGAGCTGTCCAACGTCGCCAACCTGCCCATCGCCATCTACCCGGGGATGAAGATCGGCCAGGTGTCCTTCTACGAGCTGAGTACCGCCGCCGAGCACCCTTACGGGTCGGCCGAGGCGGGGTCCAAGTACCAGGGCCAGAGCGGTCCCACCCCGAGCCGGGTGCACGAGGACTTCACGGCGTCGCCCTGACGCCGGGCACGTCCCGTCCGGCCCCGCTGGCCACGCTGGTCACCCGGGACATCTCGGTGTCGGCGACGATCCCGTCCCCTACAGACGGGCCTCGATCCAGTCGTGGGCGTCGTCGAGACGAGCCGCGGCGTCGTCGGGGGTGCGGGCGACAGGGTCGCCGATCCGGATGCGCACCCTGGCGCCCGGTCGGAACGGCCACAGCTTGTTGAGCTGCCACGACCCTTGGATGGCCACCGGGACCACCGCCAGTCGATCGGCCGCCTCGAGCAGGGCGAGGGCGCCTGCCCGCTTGAAGGCGCCGAGGCTCCCGTCCTTGGATCGAGTCCCCTCGGGGAAGATCACCGCCGACCGGTTGCGGGCCTGGACCCGCCTCCCCAGCCCTGCGATCTCCCCCAGCGCCTGGGCGGCGTCCTCGCGGTCGATGAGGGCGTGGCCCCCCTGCTTCAGGTTGAGCGACACCGAGGGGATCCAGCGTCCCAGTTCCTCCTTGGCCACGTACTTGGGGAGGTTGGTGAACAGCAGCCCCCCGAGCAGGACGATGTCGTAGAGCGACTGGTGGTTCGAGATCACGACGTAACCGGTCCTGGCCTGGATCTCCGGTGACCGCTCCACCTCCAGCCGCGTTCCGAAGAGTCGGTAGACCCCGACCAGGGTCTTCTGCAGGGCGCCCATGACCCACTCGAAGCCGGTGAGGGAGAACGGCCGAACGATGCGCCCGACGATGTCGTACACCACCAGCACCATCCCCAGCACCAGCAGGAACGGGACGGTGACAGCCCAACCGAACAGGTTCTTCACCGCCGGGAGCTTAGGTGGGGACCGGGTCGGGCTGGGGGGACCTGGTTCCGTCCGGTCGATGGGTCGTCCCACCCCGGGCGCTCCCCCGGCCCGCCTCCGGTGGGGAACGCGGGAGGCGGGAGGTCCTGAGGGGTCGGTCACTCGGCGGCGATAGCGGCGAGCATGCCGCCGCGCGGGGTTCAGCACCGCGTTCTGCCGGGCCAGCGACCCGGTTCTTCCGCGCGGTTTCGATCCCGCGGCTGAGCGGCGCCACGGCTGTTCGGTCACCGTATGGGAGGCTTGTGACGGCGACCATCGGGTATGCCCCTCGCCCGTGATCAGGGGCCCCGAGAACCGGTCAGGGATGACCCGGGCACGGAGGATCGCCAAGCGGAGCTACTGGTAACCTTCTACCGCATGTCGCCCCACGCGCCCGCTCGGTTGGCGGTGCATGGCCTCTGCCGCCTCCGGCCCACCGCAGCCCGATGACATTGCTGCTCGCTGCGGCGGAGGAGAGCTCCCGCACCAACTTCGTCGTCCTCGACGTCCACCTGTGGCAGTGGGGCGTGCTGCTGGGGCTGATCGTGGTGCTGTTGCTGGTCGACCTGCTCGTCTTCCACAAGGAGGCCCACGAGATCAAGACCAAGGAGGCGGCGGTCGAGTCCACCGCCTGGATCTCGATCGGTCTGCTCTTCTCCCTGGTGGTGTGGTGGTGGTTCGGTCTGGCGGCGACCAGCGAGTACGTCTCCGGCTATCTGATCGAGAAGAGCCTCAGCGTCGACAACGTGTTCGTGTGGGCACTGATCATGAGCTACTTCAGGGTGCCCCCGAGGTACCAGCACCGCGTGCTCTTCTGGGGGATCTTCGGGGCGCTGGTGTTGCGGGCCGTCTTCATCTTCGTCGGGGTGGCACTGATCGAGCGCTTCGATTGGGTGCTCTACGTTTTCGGTGCCTTCCTCCTGTTCACCGCAGGTCGAATGATGTTCACCGACAACGAGCACGTCGACCCCGGCAACAGCAGGTTCCTCAAACTCGTCAACCGGGTCATCCCCAGCACCGACAGGCTCGACGGTCCCCACCTCTTCACGACGGTCAACGGCAAGCGCCTCGCCACCCCGCTGTTCGCAGTGCTGCTGCTGGTCGAGGCCACCGATGTGATCTTCGCCGTCGACAGCGTGCCCGCCGTGCTCGCCGTCAGCCGCGAGCAGTTCATTGTGTTCTCGTCCAACGCCTTCGCCATCCTCGGTCTGCGCGCCCTCTACTTCCTGCTGGCCGACATGCACAACCGGTTCGCCTATCTGCAGCAGGGGCTGGCCATCATCCTCGCCTTCGTCGGGGTGAAGATGATCATCGCCGACTGGTACCACATTCCCACCTGGCTGTCGCTGGTGGTGATCGGAATCGTCCTCATTGGATCGATCTCGTTCTCGTTGAAGGTGCAGCGCGACAGCCAGCTCGCCGAGCATGCACCGGGCGACGACGACATCCGCGCCGAGGAACCCGTTCCGACGGACGAGTCGTGATCGGAGCCGCCTCCGAACCGCTCAGGATGGTGCCCTGGTCTCCCTCCAGGCGCTGTACTCGTCGGCGAAACCGACCGCCATCACGGGCAGCATGGCACCGGTGAACAGGCCGGCGGGGACGCTGATGGCCATCACCGCCAGCGTGTAGAGCACGCCGGCGACCACCGACCAGATCCGCCGCTTGGTGGCGCCGTACAGGTCGGGTGGGGCCAGGGTGACGATGGCGCCCACCCCGAACCCGGCGGCGGAGCCCAGCGCCGGGGTGACCAGCCCGACCGGCAACCCGATGATCAGGTACAGGCCCATGGCCTTGAGCACCTGGCTCGGCGCCCGACGATGCCGCGAGACGAAGGCGAAGACCACGAAGACCAGGGGCGCCAGCGCCAGCGAGATGGCCAGCAGCCCCTGGTCGATCCGGGTCGGCTGGCCCGGCGCCGAGGTGAAGGCGGCGGCGAACGTGAAGTAGCTGAAGAGAAGCAGGATCATCCCCAGGGCAATCGCCAGCCACGTCCGCCGCCGGCCCCGCTCGGCGGCGTGCTCCTCCTCGGCCGTGACTCCCCCCTCGACGCTCAGCCCTTCACCGATCCCGCGGTCAGGCCACGGACGAAGAACCGTTGCAGTGCGAAGAAGACAACCATGGGAAGAGCCATCACCACGAAGGCGGCGGCGGGCAGCACGTTGAGCGTCCCCTCGCCGCGGTTGCCGACCAGGTTGGCCAGCGCCACGGTCAGCACCTGGCTCGACGACTCGGTGCCCAGGAACACCAGGGCGACCAGGTAGTCGTTCCACACCCAGAGGAACTGGAAGATGGCGAACGAGGCAAGCACCGGCACCGAGAGCGGGACGATCAGCATGCGGAAGATCGTGAAGTGATCGGCCCCGTCGATCTTGGCCGACTCGATCACGGCCCCCGGCAACGACCCCATGTAGTTCCGTAACAGGTAGATGGCGAGGGGCAGACCGAACCCGGCGTGGGCAAGCCAGACAGCGGGGAACGTCCCTGTCACCTCGAAGGTCGTGTAGAGCTTGAGGATCGGAATCAATGCCATCTGCAGTGGCACCACCATCAGCGCCACCACCACGATGAAAAGGAACGTCCGTCCCGGGAACTTCATCCAGGCGAAGGCGTAGGCGGCGAAGGCGGCGATGGTGACCGGGATCACCACCGCCGGGATGGTCACCGCCACGCTGTTGATGAAGGCGTTGCTGAACCCGGTCGAGGCTCCGAACACCGATCGGTAGTTGTCGAGGGTCCAGTTCGCCGCGGTCACCACGTTGGGGAACACCGACCACCACCCCTCCTGCCGGATGTTGGCGGCCGGCCGGAACGAGTTGATGAGCAGTCCAATCGTGGGGATCGTCCACAACCCGGCGATGGCGGCGACGATGAGGCGGGCCGGCCACCGTGACGTACCCCGCTGCCTCTTCGCCCTTGGGGTGGTGGCAACCGTAGGCTCGGCGGTTGTCGAGGTCATCGCATCGCCTCCTGTGCCCGGAACCGTCTCACGTTGATGATCAGAACCGGCACGACGGCGACGAACAGCAGCACCGCCAGCGCCGCACCGACCCCGTTGTTGCGGTTGGTGAAGAACTCCTGGACCATCTGCTGGGCGACCACCTGGGTGCCGTCGAAACCCCCAGTCATCACGTACACGATGTCGAACACCTTCCACACCGTGATCACCGTCGTCGTCCACACCACCGTGATCGTCGAGGCGACCGAAGGCAGGGTGACCCTGGTGAAGACCTGCCACTCTGTGGCGCCGTCGATCCGGGCCGCCTCGAGCAGCTCATCCGGAACCGACTTGATCGCCGACGACAGGATCACCATGCAGAACCCGGTCTGCAGCCAGATGAGGATCACCATCAAGAACAGGTTGTTCCATGGTTGGGCCCCCAGCCAATCGACGGGTTGGCCGCCGAGCCCGCTCCAGATGGCGTTGAGCAAACCGATCTGCTCGCCGAAGCCCTCGGGCCGGAATGAGTACATGAACACCCACACCGCGCTGGCGCCGACGAACGAGATCGCCATCGGGAGGAAGATCAGCGACTTGGCGGCCGACTCACTCCGGCTGCCCAGCTTGTCGGCCAGGGTGGCGAAGGCGAGACCGATGATCACCGCCACCGCCGGGACGATCAGCACCCACAGCAGGCTGTTGCGGATGGCGACGAGGTACTGGCTTTCGGTGAAGATCCGTACGTAGTTGTCGAACCCGACGAACGACTCCGAGTCGGCGTCCTGGAAGCTGAAGATCGTGGTCTGCACCGTCGGGTAGACGAGGTAGACCGTTACCAGCACCATGGCCGGACCGACGAAGGCGAACGGGCGCACCGCCGCCGCCGCGGTGCCGGGAAGCAGGTCAACGACCTTGTCCATCGCCCAGTAGAGCACCCAGACCCCGAGGACACCGGCGACCAAGGCGACCCCGACCTGAACCAGCTTGTTGGCGTCCTCGCTCTTGAGGAAGGAGAAGGCGAGGAAGAAGACGACGATGACGGCCGGGATCACCAGCGCCACCCCGAAGCGCATCAACTGGACGACGAGACCGCTTGCGGGTCTTCCCAGCTCCTCGATGGGTCTATGCGGCTTCTCGACCGACTCATCGAGGAGGGGCGGTGTCACGTTCGCCATCGGACCTCCTTGCTCCGTCCTTCGACCAACCCTAGTTCGGGGAGGGGGAAGGCCGCGGGGCCGCCCCCCTCCCTTTCACCTCACCTGTCAGCTCGCCGGCCAGCTCGCTTCGACGGCGTCGGCGACGTCCTGTGCCGACGTACCCTGGGCGAAGTCGACCATGCCGACCCAGAATGATCCCTGTCCCACCGCAGACGGCATCAGGTCGGAGGCGTCGAAGGCAAAGGTGTTCGCCGCCAGCGCCTCGGTGATGACCTGGGCGAACTGCTTGGAGGCTTCCGTCTCGTAGCACTCCGGGTCGACGTCCTTGTGACCGGGCAGCCGCTCGATACCGGCGACACCGTGACCGCCGTGCTCGCTTGCCGTCCCGCCGCCCGGTGAGGCCAGCACGCACTGCCACTCGGGGGTGATCCAGTCCCTGATGGCTTGGACGTTGGCCTCGGAGTCGTTGAACACGACGAGGGTGTCACCGCCGCCCATGGCGCCACCGTTGCCTTCGATGGTCGGGAACGGGAAGGTCTGGATCAGGCCCTCGGGGGCGTCGGCGGGGAAGAAGTTGGTCAGGAACGAGCCCTGCTTCAGCATCAGACACCCGGGCGGATCATCGAACAGCGGCAGCGGCGAGTCCTGGAAATTGATCCCGGACACGTTGGCGGCGCCACCGAGCACGAAGCCCTCACCCTGCAGGATCTCCCCGAACGTCTCGATCGCCTCCACCACCGCAGGATCGTTGAACGGGACCTCGTGGGTGTACCACTGGGTGTAGAACTCCGAGCCTTCCTGGCGGAGCAGGATGTCCTCGATCCAGTCGGTGCCGGGCCAGCCGGTGGCACCGCCGCTCTCGAAGCCGAAACACCACGGGGTCTGCCCGTCGGCGACCATCTGCGCCGACAATGCCACCAGGTCCTCGTAGGTCTCGGGGATCTCGTACCCACCGGCCTCGAACGAGGGGGCGTGGTAGAAGACCACCGACTTGAAGTTGGGGAACCACGGGATCCCGTAGTGGTTTCCGTCCTCACACACACCGAGATCCATCCAGAACTTCGAGTGGTTGGCTTCCATCTCGGCGATGTCGAAACCCATGTCCTCCAGCGACGCGAGCTGACCCGTGTCGGCGAACTCGCAGATCGACGCCGGCTGCGGGGTGAAGGCGACATCGGGCGGGTCCCCGCCCTCGACCCTCACCCGGAGCTGGGTCTCGAAATCGGCGGTGCCGACATAGTCGATGCTGCTCCCGGTCGCCTCGTTGTACACCTCGAGGAACCCATTGAGGGCATCCGCCTCCGCCGCCCGCGGAGCGCCAGCCAGCGTGAAGTCGGCGGTGCCACCGGCGTCCCCGGTCGTGTCATCGGTGTCGTCATCACCTCCGCACGCCGTTGCAACCAGCATGATCACCGTCACCGCGACCAACCATCGCAGTTTGCGCATGGTGCGTGTTCTCCCTTCAACGGTCCGGTTCATAGTCTGAGGGCCAAGCCCTGTTCGGGACGAGACCACCGCCGCACCCTACCGCGCGAGCTTCGTCCGGTTCAACACCCCCGGCGCCGCCGGTAACGTCGGCCGGTGCATATCCGTCGCGCCACGCAGGCCGAGGCGCCGGCGGTGACCGCCCTCATCGCCGAGTTCTTCGCCGCAGACGGCTTCACTCCCGACCCCGGGGTCGTCACCATGCGGGCCGCCGTCTTCCTCGAGGACGATCGGGTTGTCGCGTTCCTCGCCGTCTCCTGACGGCGCTCACGCTCTGGCATCGTGCACGGCCCGGCGTCACTTCGGCAAGGCCGGGTTGCGGTCAGAGCCCGACGGCGCCGTCTACCGGTGCGATGACGTCTGCCGGGGTGAAGCCGAACACCCGCCCGTAGAACCACAGCTCGGCCTCGACGGCGCGCACGATGTTGGCGGCGATCCGGAACCCGTGCTGCTCCCCGGCGAAGGCGACGTAGGCGTGGGGAACGCCCTTGGCGGCCAGGGCGTTGACGATCATCTCCGCCTGGTTGGGGGGGACCACCTCGTCCTCGAGCCCCTGAAACACGATCAGCGGCGTGCTGCAACGGTCGACGTGGTGGATGGGCGAACGCTCCCGGTAGACCTCGACGGTCTCGGGGTATGGCCCCACCAAGCCGTCGAGGTAGCGGCTCTCGAACTTGTGGGTCTCGACGGCGAGCGCCTCGAGATCGGCCACCCCGTAGTGGCTGGCGCCGGCGTCGAAGACATCGTGGAAGGTGAGGGCGGCCAGCGTGGTGAAGCCGCCCGCGCTCCCACCCCGGATCGCCAGGCGTTGGGGATCGACCTCCCCCTGCTCGGCCAGATACCGGGCAGCGGCGATGCAGTCCTCGACGTCTACCACCCCCCAGGCCCCGTCGAGGATCCGGCGGTATGCGGTTCCGAACCCGGTGGATCCCCCGTAGTTGACGTCCACCAGGGCGAAGCCGCGGCTGGTCCAGAACTGACGGCTCAGGGTGAAGGCGGCGGACGCACACGAGGTCGGCCCGCCGTGGATGAACACCACCAACGGCGGCAGTTCGCCGTCCGGTGCGGCGACTTCTGGGTTCACCGGCGGGTAGAAGAGGGCGTGAGCGGTGCGGCCCCCGCTCGAGGGGTAGCTGATGGGTTCGGCGACCGAGACCAGCGCCTCATCGAGGCCGTGGTCGTCGACCGGGGTGAGCCGCTCCACGGATCCCGAGCCGAGCCTGACCCGGTAGGGGGCGATGGCTTGCTGGGGCGTGCCCGCCGCCACCAGCACCTCATCCTTCCCGGGCCCGGCGACGATCTGGCGCACGTCGACGAACGGGGTGTCGACCTCGATGAGCACCCCGGTGTCGATGACGGCGAGCCGATCGAAGCCCTCGCTGGTCACCGAGCAGGCGATCCGTCCGTCGCCGAGGGGCGCCAGCCAGCGCAGCCCGTGCACCCACGCCGGGCCGCCGATCTCCGCTCCGATCGGCTCGGTCAGGACGGGCTCGGCGCCCCCGGTGGTCACCCGCTGCGGGTTCCACCAGCCGGTGGCGTCTCCGGCGAACACCAGGTTGCCCGATGCGGTGAAGATCGGCTGGACGACCGATTCATTCGGCTCGCCCGCAACCCGGCGCGCACCGTCGACGCCGGTCGGGTCCCCGTCGGGACCGCGCCTCGCATCGGCCATCCACACCGAGGTCCTGTCCCACGGCATGTTGGGGTGGTCCCATTGCACCCATGCGAGCCGATCCCCATGGGTGACGGGAAAGCCGACGAAGTCGGGTCCGGTGACCAGGGTGATGATGCGGGCCGGCTCGTCGACCGCCGAGCCGTCGAGGGGGATGGCCACGATCTGGTTCATTGCCTCGCCGTGCTCGGCAACGGTCTCGGCCAGGTGGTCCTCGCGGATCGCCACCAGCCAGCGGTCGTCCAGCCACGAGGGCTCGGCGAATCGCAGCCCCCTCGGCACCGCCGGCGCCGGGGTCAGGGGGACGGGGTCGGATCCGGCCTCGACCCGGTACAGCCGCTGGTCGCTCCAGTTGGCGAACACCACGGTGCCTCCGTGCACCGCCCAGGCGCCCCCGCCGTACTCGTGTACCTGGGTGCGGGCGTTCCATCCTTCATGGTCGACCATGGGCGCGGCGAACAGGTCGGTGGGCCCGCCGCCTGGGCGCAGCCTGACCAGCTGGTTGCGGCCGTTCTCCTCGGGCCGGGATTCGCTCCACCACACGGCGTCGCCGTCGGGCCGGATCTCGCCGATGGAGGCGACCCCCTCGACCAGCTTGGCGGCGGTTATGGGTGAAGGCCAGGAACCGTACGGTGCGATATCGGGCATGGATCGACCCTATCGCAGCGGAGGGCGGGTGTTCACCGGTGCGAAGGCGATGGCCCCGGCTCGGGCGGATCGAGGTAGATCTCGTCGAGGTAGCACCACAGCCAATCCTCCCCCGGCTCGTACGACTGGACGACAGGATGGCCGGTGGCCTCGAAATGGGCGGTGGCGTGCCGGCCCGGTGAGTTGTTGCAGCACCCAACGTGCCCGCACGCCCGACACATCCTGAGGTGGTGCCAGTCGCGCCGGCCGCCGGCGAGGCAGTCCTCGCAGCCCGGTGACGACGGCACGGTGGAGGCAACGGTATCGACATGGTCGCAACTCGGGGTCACGGCGCTTCCTGGGCGGTCGGGGAATAACGAGCCTACGGGCTGGCGGTGGCGGCGCCAAGGAACGAAGCGCCGCCATCCGGGCTCATCACCTCTGCTCAAACCGGCGCCTCGGTGCGCCTGGTCATGTCGGCGAAGCTGGTGTACTCCGCCCGGAACAGCATGTTGAACCTGTTGGTGGCGCCCTGGCGGTGCTTGGCGACGTTGATCTCGGCGATGCCGGCGCTCTCCTTCTCCTCGGGGTGGTAGTAGTCGTGGCGATAGATGAACAGCACCACGTCGGCATCCTGCTCGATGGCACCCGATTCGCGCAGGTCGCTCAGCATCGGGCGCTTGTCCTGTCTGGACTCCATCGACCGGTTCAGCTGCGACACGGCGATCACCGGGACGTCGAGCTCACGCGCCAGGTTCTTGAGGTGGCGGCTTATGGTGGCGATCTCCTGCTGGCGGTTCTCGCCACCGCCCGGCATGTTCATCAGCTGGAGGTAGTCGACCACCACCAGCCCCAGCCCTGGGCGCCGCGCCAGCCGGCGGCATTTGGCCCGGATCTCGGTGACCGTCAACCCCGGGGAGTCGTCGACGTAGATCGGCTTCTGGAACAGGGTGGAGGCGGCGTGCGACAGCCGGGTGAAATCGTTGTCGGTGAGCCGGCCCGACCGCAGCCGTGCGGAATCCACGGACCCCTGGGCGCACAGCAGCCTGGTGACGACCTCCTCCCGGCTCATCTCGAGCGAGAACACCGCCACCGGTACGTCGTGGAGGGCGACGTTCTTGGCGATGCACAGCGCCAACGCCGTCTTGCCCATGCCGGGCCTGGCGGCCACCACCAACAGGTTCTTGGGGTGGAGCCCGGCAAGGATGGCGTCGAGGTCGATGTACCCAGTGGAGATCCCTGTGATCTCCTCGCCCCTGCCATACAGCTCCTCGGCCCGCTCGATGGCGGGGAAGATGAGCGGCTCGATCGGAGCCAGCCCGTCGCCGATCCTCTTCTCGGACACGGCGAAAATGGTCTGCTCGGCGGTCTCGATGACCTCCTCGATGGGCTGGTCGACGGCGGTGGCCACGGTCCCGATCTGACCGGCGGCTCTCATCAGCCGTCTCCTCAGGGCATGCTCCTCGACGATCCCGACGTAATGTCCGACGTTGGCCGAGGTGGGCACGGCATCGGAGAGTGCAGTGACGTATGCGATGCCGCCCACCTGATCGAGGCTGCCGGCGCGGCGCAAACCCTCGGTGACGGTGACGGCGTCGATGGGTTCCCTGGCGTCGAACAGGGTCGTGATGGCGGCGAATATCGACTGGTGCGCCGGCTTGTAGAAGTCGTCTGGTTGGAGGCGCTCGAGGGCAACGTCGGCCGCCTCAGCCGAGATCAGCACCGCCCCCAGGACGGACTCCTCGGCCTCCATGCTGTGCGGGGCCACCCTCGCCCCACGCCCCAGGTCGCGATCGATCACCGATGTCACCGGTAGCCCTCCGTCATGTCCGTGCGTCCTCGTGCCATGGCCGGATCGTCCCGTCCGCCCTCACCGTCGCCACCAGCATGACGCGCCGGTACGACAGAAATCGGCCGCATTCGACCGTCGGAGAAGTCCGGCGAGTGTATGTCCCCCGGAGCGAAGCGCGGAAACCGGAAAACCCCCGATGCCCCTGGGCGCGAAAGAAATGTCGGCCGGAGGCGGGGCGGAGGTGCCGCCAACCTAAGGTTCTTACGTGTCACCACGACACGCGATCCGCTCAAGTTCACCGGAGAAGGGGCGGAGGTGGGTGACCGCGCCGCCGGGCCTCGGTATCCCACCCCGGCTCGCAGAGCTCACCACCCGGTCCCTCCCAATGGGAGGGGAAAGGGAACTGGAAGGCCAAACGATCGCGGGCGAGGAACGACAGCCGGGGCGGGGGAAGGCACCCTCACTGACGCCGAGGCCTCGGTGTCCCAGCCCACCCGGCTTCGCCGGGCACCCCTCCCAATGGGAGGGAAAGGGAACTGGAAGGCCAAACGATCGCGGGCGAGGAACGACAGCCGGGGCGGGGGAAGGCACCCTCACTGACGCCGAGGCCACGGTATCCCACCCCGGCTCGCAAAGCCTCGCCACCCGCTCTCCCAATGGGAGGGGAAACCAACGCAGCAAGACAACCAGACCGCGCCGGTCAGGCAGCCACACCGCACCACGAAGCTCTCCGTATCCCACCCCGGCTCGCAGAGCCTCGCCACCCCTCCCAATGGGAGGGGAAACCAATGGGAGGGGAAAAGAACGAGGGAAAGGTCAGGCGGGGATGACGTCGAGGGTCAGGTTGAACTCGACCTCGGGGTGGGGGCGCAGGCTCACCTCGTGGAGACCGATCTCCTTGATCGGCTTGGGAATCGCCACGATCTTGCGTTCGACTTCGACGCCGGTGAAGCGCTTGATCGCCTCGACGATGTCGTGCTCGGCCACCGAACCGAAGAGGCGGCCCTCGTCGCCTGCCCTGGCGGCCACCACCACCCGCGTCCCCAACAGGAGCTGGGCGAGCTGCTCGGCCTCGCCGCGGACCCGCGCCGCCGCCTCGGCCCTGGTGACCCGAACCGCCTCCGCTTGGGCGACGGCGCCCCTGGTCGCCTTGACCGCCTTGCGCTTGGGGACCAGGAAGTTGCGGGCGTACCCGTCGGCGACATCGACGACGTCGCCCTTGGCGCCGAGATCCTGCACGTCTTCGATGAGGATGAGCTTCATGGTCAAGCCCTCGTCTGCACATACGGCAGCAGCGCCATCTCGCGGGCGTTCTTGATCGCCCTGGCGACGGCGCGCTGGTGGATACCGCAGTTGCCGGTGACCCGGCGGGTACGGATCTTCCCCTTGTCCGACATGAACCTGCGGAGCATGGCGACGTTCTTGTAGTCGATCGTCTCCGCCTTCTTGTGGCAGAACTGGCAGACCTTGCGTCTCCTGCGGCTGTCGGCGGCCGTGGGACGTCTCCGTCGCGGCGCTCGCTTGACTGGTGGCATCTCGGAATTCTCCTGGATCGATCAGAACGGGGCTTCGTCTGGTCCGTAATCGTCGCGGACCGTGGGAGCCGGCGGCGTCGTCGGGCGACCGGAGTCGGACCAGTTGTCGCCGCCGCGTGGGGTCTTGGTGACGGAAGCCGTCGCCCAGCGGATGGAAGGCCCGATCTCGTCGATGCGAACCTCGACCATGGAGCGCTTCTCACCCTCCTGGGTCTCCCATTGCCGCTGCTCGAGGGACCCGGTCACGATCACCCGCATCCCCTTGGTGAGGGATTCGGCCACGTTCTCGGCCATGTCTCGCCAGCAGGTGCCGCCGAAGAAGCTGGTCTCCTCCTGCCACTCGTCGTTGCGGTCGCGGAAGCGGCGATTGACCGCGAAGCGGACCTTCACCATCGCCACGCCGTTGGGGGTGAAGCGGAGCTCGGGATCGTCCACCAGGTTGCCGACCAGCGTCACTGCATTCGTCGTCATCTCACATCTCTCTCGTCGTTCTCGGGTACAGCATCACTATGGATGGGTGGTGTGACAGAAACCAGGGGTATCAGGCGGCGTCCTTGCGGACGATCTTGTGCCTGATCACGGCATCGGACAGATGGAGCGCCCGGTCGAGCCGCTCGACCAGCTCGAGCCCGGCCTCGAAGGTCACCACCGAGTAGTAGCCCTCGTGCAGGTGGTCGATCTCGTAGGCGAAGCGGCGCTTCCCCCAGAGGTCCTTGGAGATCACCGAGCCGGACTCGGTGATGGCCTTCTCGACCTCCCCGACCTGGCCGGCGACGTCGGTCTCGGCCATCTCGGGTCTGTGGATGATCATCAACTCATAGGAACGCAAGCTCACACCTCCTGTGGACATCCGGAACGGAAGGCTCCCGGTATCTCCGGGAGCAGGGGTTCTTGGAGCAGGAGGCGAGTGTAGACGGCGACGGCACCGGCCCGGTCAGCCGGTCAGCTCGACCGTGGTCTCGAGGACGGGCACGGTCCGTGCTCAGCGATCCATGGCGTCGTCGGCGAGCAGATGATCCCCCCGGATCCGTCGCCATCCGTCTCCGGCCTGCTCCAGCTCGAGCAGCATCCGGGCCGCCTCCTCGGACATGTGGTAGGTCTCGGCCTCGGCGGGGAACGCCCCCGAGTCGATGTCCCCGAAGAACTGCGAGAGCGCCTCCACCGCGGTGTCGGCGAGACGGGCGTACTGGCGCACGAACTTGGGCAGATGGCCGTCGTGGAGACCGAGGACGTCGTGGAAGACGAGCACCTGGCCATCGCACGAGGGGCCGGCTCCGATCCCGATGGTGGGCACCGCCACCTCTCGGGTGATCAGCGCCGCCACCGTGTCGGGGACCCCCTCGAGCACCATGGCGAACACGCCGGTATCGGCGAGGGCCACGGCGTCGCTGATGAGCTCATGGGCCATGGCGGTGTCCCTGCCCTGGACCCGGTAGCCGCCCATGGCGTGCACCGACTGCGGGGTGAGCCCGAGATGGCCCATGACCGGGATCTCCGCATCGAGGATGGCTCGGATCATCCTGATCCGCTTGCGGCCCCCCTCGACCTTGACCGCCTCGGCACCCCCGGCGCGCACCAGCCTCCCGGCGTTGGTGACGGTCTCCTCGGTGGAGGCATGGTACGACAGCCACGGCATGTCCCCCAGCACCATCGCCCGCGGCGAAGCGGCGGCGACGGCGGCGGTGTGGTGGATCATGTCGTCGACGGTGACGGACAGCGTGTCGGCGCGGCCGAGCACCACGTTGCCCATCGAGTCCCCCACCAGGATGATGTCGGCCCCCGCCCGATCGGCGATGCGGGCCGACGGGGTGTCGTAGGCGGTGACCATCTTGATCTTGTCGCCGCCCTTGCGGGCGATGACCCCTGGTGCGGTGATCTTGTCGACCATGGGCGGTTCCCTTCTCCCCACCGGTGCGGTTGGGGGATGTCGCTGCTGATGGCTTGTCCGCTTGTCTGTGGCTGCTTGTCGCCTTGTCGCCGAACTCTCGGTCTCGCCGGTTGCGCCTCGGCCGCCGCATCGCGGTCGCCCGTGCCCGGTCACCTCAGGATACCGTGGCTGCCGCGGCGGAACCCGGGAGGCACATGACGAAGAAGGACATCACGATGACCGAGGAGGAGCGGATCGAGTTCCTATCCGCCCCGCGCACGCTGATCGTGTCCAGCATCGACCGGCGGGGCTACCCGCACCTCTCCCCCATGTGGTACGCCCTCGACCAGGGGAGGATCGTGTTCCGGTCGTTCACCAAGTCGCAGAAGATCGTCAACCTGAGGCGCAACCCGCAGATCGGCGTGCTGGTCGAGGAGGGCGAGCGCTACGAGGACCTGCGCGGGGTGATGATCCAGGGGGAGGCCCGGCTGGTGGACGATCCCGAATACGTCCTCGACCTCTACGGCCTGCTCGCCGCCCGCTACGCCTTCGCCGGAGGTGAGCCGGTCCCGTTCCCGGACCGGGCATCGCTCGAGGCGGCCTTCGGTCGGTTCGCCCCCAAGAACACCGCGGTGGTGGTCGAGCCGAGGCGGATCAGCTCATGGGACCACCGCAAGCTGCGCGGGGGGTACTGACCGACCCGGAGGCCGCTCGAACCGGGCGGGGTCACGGCCAGAGCAGGCGGCTCAGCCAGGCGTCGCCGTGGCGGACGAACTCCACCCGGTCGTGCATCCGGTCGAGACGGCCCTGCCAGAACTCCATGCGGGTCGGCAACAATCGGTAGCCTCCCCAGTGGGCGGGGCGGGGCACCTCGTCGGGATAGGCCTCATCGAGCTCGGCAACACGGTCGATCAGCTCCTGCCGGTCGCCCAGCACACGGCTCTGCGCCGACGCGGCCGCCGCCAGCTGCGCTCGGCGCGGTCGCGTGGCAAAGTACTCGTCGGACTCGGCCACCGTGGTGCGCTCCACCCTCCCCGCCGCCCTCACCTGGCGATGCAGGGTGACCCAGGTGAGCGAGGCCGCCGCCCACGGATTGGCGTCGATCTCGTCGCCCTTGCGTGAGCCGTAGTTGGTGAAGAACACGAAGCCGTCGTCGATCGCCTTGAGCAGCATCGTGCGCAGCGACGGACGGCCCCCCTCGCTGGCCGTCGCCAGGTTCATGGCGTTCGGCTGGGGCACCTGGGCGACATACGCCTCCTCCAGCCAGCGGCGCGCCGCCGCAATCGGATCGTCCCCCAGACTCTCCGGATCGAGCGGTGCTCCGTCGTATGAAGGACCCGTTGGCAGAAACTCCACAGCGCCAAGCTAGCCAACAGGCCCCGGCTCCCGCCATGAGGGAAGTCGCGACGTCATCCTCTTGTTCAGGTTCACCCGGGTCGACCCCTCAACCCGACGACCGATGAGCCGCAAACCGACCGAACCGACGGTCTGTAGCTCACCGGTGGAACGCCACGCGGACCGATGAGCCGTAGACCGACCGAACCGACGGTCTGTAGCTCACCGGTGGAGTGGGAACCCGGGGCCGCCCCCACTACCCGGCCCGGACCGACCTACTGCACATCGGGGGTGGGGTTCCCGGCGCAGTCGAGGCCCTCGGCCGGGCGGTAGGTGGCGAACACCATGTCGTCGACGGTGAAGCCGGTTGGGCTCGTGCTCGACCGGAACGTCTCCACGCGGGTGCACTGGTCGATGAGGAAGGAGCTCTGCCCGGTCTGCTCCACGTCCCAGTACTCGGTCGACCACATCTGGACGGTGATCGAGCTGTCGGTGTACGTCGGCCACACGAGGATCCCGTACGGCGTGGTGTTGGTCACCTCGAGGTCGGGGGCCGGATAGGACAGGGTCGCCTCGCGGCCGTACGGGTAGCGGCTGATATAGATCGAGTGGGACTGGTAGGTGACGAAGTCGAGCCCGGCGAAGAAGGCGGCGTTGAACATAGTGGTGGCGAACTGGCTGATGCCGCCGCCGATACCGTCCTCGAACCGGCCCTGCTGGATGGTGCCCGCAGCCACGAAACCCTTGGCCGCGGTCCGCTCCCCCACGTGGTCGTTGATCGAGAAGCTCTCGCCGGGCAGGATCACGACTCCCCGGATCAGGTCGGCGATGCGATGGATGTTCTGCACCCGGCCCTCGCAGCAGGCATGGCTGGTGGTGAACTCGGAGACCAGTTCCACGATCCCGAGCTTGCCCGCCTGGGTCGCCTCGTCCTCGACCTCGACCAGGGGCAGCGCCAGCGTCTCTCCGGTGCCCGCCTCGATCGCCTCGAACACCAGGTCGGACATGCCCTCGGCGCAGCAGCGCATCGGGGGGATCCCGAACTCGACCGCCACCTCGCCGGCGACGATGGAGAAGGTGGGGGCCTCGCCCTCGTCTGCGAACGGGGCCAGGATGCGTTCCAGCGACCGCTGCACGATCTCGGGATCGAACACCGGCACCAGCGAGGCGCCGCGGCGCTCGGCGACGATCCAGCGGCGGATGGTCTGCGGGCCCAGCCTGGTGACATGCTCCCCTACCGAGACGGTGAGCCGGAAGTCGGCGAGGCGCTCGGCCCTGGCCACGGCCCGGGCCAGCCGCTCGGGGGTGACCTTGGTGGGGATCGGGGTCCAGTCGACCGCAACCGTGAACGGGGACACCTGCGAGGTGAAGGCGTCTGCCGCCGCCGCCTCCACGGTGGCCGCATCGAGGTAGCGCCCGTCCACACCCGGTGAGACGACGATCTTGCCCGAGGCGCCGGTGAAGGTTGGTTCGACCGGTTGGCGCGGTCGTGCCTCGGGGAGATCACCCAGCCATGTCTCGAGCAAGGCGTCGTCGCCCCGGTAGCTCGGCCCGACCTCCCTCGGCTCGAAGAACGAGGTGGCCCACGAGCGGAACTGGTCGACGAGCCCGCCCGATCTACCCGCCGCCATGATCCCGGCGCCCGTCGTGTCCACGTCGAGCCCAACGCCCACGGTGGCGTTCGTCGTCACTATCACTTGGTCGGGCAGGTCGATGGTCAGGGTGTCGTCTGCCACGTCGTCTGCCATCGCCGTCAACCGGGCATCGAGGTCGGCGGGACCGAGACCTCCGACGGGATCGCCCAGCAGGGCCACGTTGCGCAGCACCATCCCCTCGTGGACGACCCGCGAGTCGAGGATCCAGGCCCCGATTACGAGGACCACGAGGATGCCGACGACGGAGACCGCCCACAGCAGGGCGCGCTTCACCGCATCGGGGATCGACGGGATCCGTGGCATGGCGGAATCGTAGGAATGTCTTGGCGATAGGCCATGTCTCGGTCTGAGTTGTATCGATTCGCTACATGTGTATCGAATCGCGATAAGATGCCGCCGTCATGCTGGACCTCGCCGTTCTCGGCCTCCTCCGCCGCGGGCCCCGCCACGGGTACGACCTGAAGCGCCAGCTCACCGAGCTCGGCTTCCTCCGGGTCTCGTTCGGGGCGCTCTACCCGGCGTTGCGCCGGCTGGAGCGGCGGGGCTGGATCGAGGCGATGCGGCCCGCCGGTCGTCGCAAGGCCTACCGGCTCACCGATGCCGGCGGGGCGGCGCTCGACGACCTTCTGCTCGACGACCGGGAGGAGGCCGAGGAGGACCGACGGTTCGCCATGCGGCTCGCCTTCTTCGAGTTCGTCGACCCCGACCGGAGGCTGGGCATCCTCAAGCGGCGCCGCAGCCAGCTCGTGGCCCGGCTCGCCGAGAGCCGCAACGCTCTGCGCCGCGCCGCCACCACCGGAAGCGACGCCTACACCCTGGCGCTGGTCCGGCACAACGTGCGCAGCGTCGAGGCCGACGTCTCATGGATGGACGAGCTGATCACGTTGGCCAGGACGCACCGCGTCACCCCCGAACGAACCCTCACCACCACAGCCCCAGACCCGGGGGCTCGACCCGAGCCGATGCCGGACCCCGAAAGGACCCCCACCCCATGACCACGGTCAGGATCGCCATCGCCGGTCTCGGCAACTGTGCCAACTCGTTGATCCAGGGCATCCACTTCTACGCCGATGCCGATCCGGCCGCCGTTGTCCCCGGTCTGATGCACGTCGACCTCGGCGGGTACCACGTCGGCGGTCTCCGTATCGTGGCCGCCTTCGACGTCGACGCGGCCAAGGTGGGCCAGGACGTGGCCAAGGCGATGTGGGCCGGCCGCAACGACACCATCCGCTTCGCAGACGTCCCTGAGCTGGGGGTGGAGGTGCAGCGGGGGCCGACGCTCGACGGGCTCGGCCACTACTACCGCCAGTCGGTCGAGGAGTCGGCGGTCGAGCCGGTGGACGTCGCCGCCGCCCTGGGCGCCAGCGGAGCGGACGTGCTGGTGTCGTATCTCCCGGTCGGGTCCGAGCAAGCCAGCCGCTTCTACGCCGAGGCCGCCCTCGAGGCAGGGGTCGGGTTCGTCAACTGCATCCCGGTGTTCATCGCATCCGACCCGGTCTGGGCGCAGCGCTTCGTCGATGCCCGGGTGCCCATCATCGGCGACGACATCAAGTCCCAGGTGGGGGCGACCATCATGCACCGCACCCTGGCCCGGCTCTTCGAGGACAGGGGGCTGGCGATCGACCACACCTACCAGCTCAACTTCGGCGGCAACATGGACTTCAAGAACATGCTGGAGCGGTCGCGGCTCGAATCGAAGAAGGTTTCCAAGACCCGGTCGGTCACCTCACAGATCGACGGCGGGATCAGCAGCGACGACATCCACATCGGCCCGTCCGACCACGTCCCGTGGCTGACCGACCGCAAGTGGGCGTACATCAGGGTCGAGGGCAGGGGGTTCGGTGACGTCCCCCTCAACGCCGAGCTCAAGCTCGAGGTGTGGGACTCCCCCAACTCGGCGGGCGTGGTCATCGACGCCGTCCGCTGCATCAAGCTGGCCAGGGACCGCGGGATCGGCGGGCCGCTGCTCGCCCCCTCGTCGTACTTCATGAAGAGCCCACCCGTGCAGTACCGCGACACGGTTGCCGCCGGCAACGTCGAGGCCTTCGTCGCCGATGACGATGCCACCGGTGTCGACCTGGCTGCCTTCCTCTCCGGCTGAGCCCGGCTCCTCCCACCGGGCGGGCGGCGTCGATCAGCCGGTGGCGAGCCGCTCCCGCAGCCAGGTGATGTCGGCGATGTGGTCGGCGGCATCGCCCGGGGTCTCCACCACCACCGGTCTCCCGGCGGCGGCGACCACCTCGGTCAACAGCTCGGGCGGGATCATCCCGGAGCCGAGGCCGGTGTGGCGGTCCCGCCTGCTGTTGTGGGGGTCGCGCGAGTCGTTGCAGTGGATCAGGTCGAGACGGCCGGTCGATGCCGTCAAGGTCTCGACGGCGGTGGCCAGGTCGGCGCCCCCCGCCCACGCATGGCAGGTGTCGAGGACCACGCCGACGTTGTAGTCGCCGATCCGCTCCCACAGCGGCCCGTAGTTGGCCAGCTCCCTGGCCACGGCGTTGCCGCCGCCAGCGGTGTTCTCGATGAGGATCGGAACGGTGCTCTCCAACGTATCGAGCGCCTTTCGCCACCGTTCGAAGCCGACCGCGACGTCCTCGTCGTCCTCGACGTGGCCGCCGTGAACGATGAGCCCTGCGGCGCCGATGGCCTCCGCCGCAGCCGCCGCCCCCGCCATCGACTTGCGGCTGGGAATGCGGATCCGGTTGTTGCCCGACGCCGGGTTCATCAGGTAGGGGGCGTGGACATAGATCCTGGCGCCCGACCCCAGCAGCGCTGTGGCGTCGTCACGGGGCGGTGGCGTCTTCCACGACTGGGGATCGCCCAGGAAGATCTGGACGAGGTCGGCGTTTCGTTCCTTCATCTCCTCCAACGGATCGCCGCCTTCGGTGTGGGCACCGATCGGGACCGTCGCCCCGCTCATCCGGCACCGTCCCCGATGCCGGTGACCCGGCCGGGATCATCATGCTCCGACGCCCCGGCGGCGATGTCGGCGGGTGCGCCGCCGTGGCGGCGGCGCCAGTCGGCGAGCACCACGTTGGCGTGGATGACCACGTCAGATGGCATCATGTCCCAGCTCCCGGCGTCGACCATCAGCGTGGCACCGTCCCAGTCGGCCCCCCACGGCTGCCGTGGATAGCGGGAAGGATCGGTGACGTGGACCAGCAGAACCCCGGTGGGCACCTGCTCGTCGTCCCCGTCGCTACCCGAGTGGACCCACCGCACCTCACCCCACGGGACGATGATCGAGCGCCTGAGCCCGGCCACGCGCAGCCGCAGTCCGTCCTCGCCGATCACGACGGCCGGGACCCGTCCCGCCGCTCCTGCACCCCCGATGAGGACCAGCACCCCACCGGCGACGATCAGGATCGTTCCCCACAGCCGGTCGCTGCGCTGCTGGCTGAGCCCGGTCGGGTTGATCTCCCCGGTGGCCGAGTCGACCTCGGGCGGGGTGGAGACCCGGTGCAGCACCATGATGTCGACGGCGGCGAGGATGAGCAGGGCACCGGCCAGTACCAGGAGAAGCTGGCGCAGCAGCGACTTGCGAACGATCACGGGCTCCATCACACCACCCCGAGGTCGGCGGGGGTGACGAGCGCGGTCAGCCCGATACCGCGCCCGGCGAGACGTTCCGCCGCCCTGCCCTGGCTGCGGTCGACCACCGTCACCGCCCCGAGAACGTCGATCCCGGCAGCCACCAGGACATCGACCGCCTCCGCCATGGCGGAACCTGTGGTGGTGGTGTCCTCCACCACCACGGCGCGGTCGCCCGGCGACACCGGGCCGACGAGACGCCCGCCGACACCGTGGTCCTTGGCGATCGCCCTGATCGAGAACGCCCTGAGGGAGGGCTTGGTCATGGCGACGGCGAGGGCGACGGGATCGGCCCCCATGGTGAGCCCGCCGACAGCCGTCGTCCCGCTGGGGAGGATGGCGGCGACGGCGGCACCAACGAGCCGGGCTCCTGCGCCGTCGAAGGTTGTCTGTCGGGCGTCGAGGTACCAGTCGGAGATCTCGCCGGAGCGGAGGGTGAACGGCCCGTCGGTGCGCAGGGCGTGACTCCGCAGGTGGTCGATCAACCCCTCGAGGGGCGGTCCCGGCATGGCGGAAAGGGTACCCCACCCCCGAATCGTGGAGCCATGGCCGGATCACGGTCACCGAGGGGCGGTAGCCTCGACCCGGTGGAGATCATCCTCGTCAGACACGGCCAGCCGGCGTGGAGTGTGGACGGCCACAGCCGCCACGACCCCTCGCTGACCGAGTTGGGCGCCATCCAGGCCAAGAAGACGGCCGCCCGGTTGGCCCGGCGGCTGCCCGGGATCACCGAGATCCTGGTGTCACCGGCGGTGCGCTCCCAGGAGACGGCAGCACCGCTGATCGAGGCGACCGGCATCGACGCCGTCACCATCGACGACCTGACCGAGATGCGGCTGCCCCAGTGGGAGGGGGAGCCCGAAGACCGGGTGCAGCGCATCTTCGCCGAGTCGAGGCTGCGTGCTCCCGCCCAGTGGTGGGACGGCATCGACGGCGGGGAGAGCTTCCGCGACTTCCACCGGCGTATCGACGGCGCCCTCACCGGGATCCTGGCCGAGCGTGGGGTGACCCCGGATCCGGACCACCGCCACCTGTGGCGGAGCGAGGGTGGCGACGGCACCATCGTGCTGGTCGCTCACGGAGGGACCAACTCGGTGGCTCTCACCGTTCTCCTCGGGGTCGAGCCCACCCCGTGGGAGTGGGAGCGGTTCGTGTTGGGCCATGCCTCCATCGCCAGGGTGCGCAACGTCCCGCTGGCCGGCGGCCACGTGTGGAGCCTGCGCGCCTTCAACGACCAGGAGCACCTCGCCGCAGACGAGCGCTCCCGCTGAACGATCGGATCGAGCCGTCGAGCAGATCGCGGTGGAACTCGTCGCGGCCGCTCGATCAACAGTTGGTTGTCGGCCGGCCGTCAGCCCCGACGTTGGCGGGGAGGGCGCGGCGTCACACCAGGGGGCGTCAGCCCGTCGATTCGCTCATTTGATGGCAAGCACGTCCGAGGGGCTGACCTCGGGCGCCTCGGCGAGGAAACGATCGGCGTTGGCGAACAGCGCCTCGGCGATGGGGCCGTCGAGGTGCGCCTGACGCTCGGCATCCCCGGGGAAGGCATCGACGATCCAGAACGTCGACGACCCGGTCCGTAGTGCCATCCATACCTGCGTACCGGGCTCGGCATTGGCGAGTTCGAGCGCCCCGGTCAGGAACTGGGCGACCTCCTCCTCCAACCCCTCCTTGGCGGTGAGCTTGACGACCAGCGACTTGGTGACCATGGCTCCGCCTCCCTCTCCTGGGTCTTGACGTCCACACTAGCCGGGGATCGGGCTACCGCCCGAACCGCCGGTTCCGTTTGGTGAAGTCGCGCAGGGCGCGCAGGAAGTCCACCCTGCGGAATGCCGGCCAGTACACGTCGACGAACGAGTACTCGGAGTATGCCGACTGCCACAGCAGGAAGCCCGAGAGCCGCGCCTCGCCCGAGGTCCGAATCACCAGGTCCGGATCGGGCAGGTCGGCGGCGTACATGTGGGCGGCGAGGGCTTCGGCGTCGATGTGCTCGGCGATCTCCCCGGGCGATATCCCCTCGTCTGCCAGCTCCCCCACGAGATCCTTCACCGCGTCGACGATCTCCTGGCGTCCTCCGTAGGCGAGGGCGATGGTCACCTTCCTGTCCCCCACCGGGCATGCGCCCTGCAGCCGCTTGGCGGCATCTACCAACGGAGCGGGAAGTAGATCCAAGCTTCCGATGAACCTGACCCGGACCGACTGTCCCTTCACCGCCTCGGGTAGTTGGTCGAAGAGCTCGACCAGCACCTCGTAATACGGTTCGAGCTCGGTTGCCGGCCGTTGCATATTCTCCTTTGAGAGCAGCCAGCATGTCACGGCCGGGATACCGAGCTCGTCGGTCCAGCGCAGGAACTCGATGAACTTGGCCATGCCCACCCGATAGCTCGCCGCATAGTCTCGAAGCCTCTCGGTGCGCGCATAACGCCGATGACCGTCGTGAATGACACCGATGTGGTGCGGCAGGGCATCGCGCTGGAGGTGGTGCAGCATGCGCCGCTCGTACAGTGCATACAGCGGTTGTTTGACCAGCCCTCGCAGGTCCACTCGAAATGACATATGCTTCAGTCCAGTCCTAGATTGGCGTGAGTTGTTGGCAACGAAGTCGATTGGAAGGGTGAAAATCATGGCGATGTCCGACGAGCACAAGGAAGCCCTGGCGCAGGGTCGGCGCGAGTCTCGTGCCATCAAGTCCTATCTGGCCGCTCTCGGTGAGCGCCGACCCGGCCGTCCCGTCACCGCCGACAGCCTGCAGCGCCGGTTGGCCGCGGTCGGGGCCAAGCTCCAGAAGGAGTCCCAGCCACTGAAGAGGGTAGCTCTCCTCCAGTCGCGGATCGACCTCCAAGAGCGCCTCTCCAAGGTGCACGAAGCGTCGAACATGGCCGAGCTCGAGCGCAACTTCATCGAGCAGGTGGGCGCGTACTCGGAGCGCAAGGGTGTCTCGTACGAGGCTTGGCGCGAGTTCGGTGTCCCCGCCAAGGTGCTCAAGGAAGCCGGTCTCAGCCGCAGCGCCTGACATCATGACCCGACCAGGCGGGCGGGTAGATCCACCACTCGTGCCCTCAGGTACTCGCCCAGCCCCTTGGCCTGAGGATCGCTCAACGTCGATGAGGCGGCGCCCTCCCCGAGATAACCGGCGATCACGAAGTTGACCGCCCGCAATCTAGGAAAGACGTGCCGCTCCACCTCGAGGCCGGTCGTCTCGGGAACGAGGCTGCCCAGCCGGTCGACGGTGAGAAAGCGCTCCATCCAATCGAACCCCGCTTTGGTACGCGCCCAAACCCCCAGGTTGGCGTCGCCGCCCTTGTCACCCGACCGGGTCCCGACCAGCCAGCCCAACGGTCCCGCACCGTCGGCTCGTCGACGACGTCCCGTGGCCGGGGCGGTGCCGGCAGCGGGTCGACCCGACGGTCGGCATCCCCGGGGGCGGTCGCCGCCACTTCGACGGCGACCCCGCCCATGGTCACCACCGACGCCGACTGCGGAACCAAGGCGGGCCAGTACACGACCTGCGGCGATTCCCCACCGGGCGGCTCGGTGAGGAGGAAGCCGGGATAGGTGGCCAGCGCCAGCTCGACGGCAGCATTGGAGAACCGTCTCCCCACCCGCGCCGCATCCGGATCGGCGACGGTGACCCTCAGCATGGCGAACGACGCCTCGTGCGAGCCGGGGTCGGGGTGATCGGTCCTCATCAGCCGGACGTCCACCGAGCCGAACGTGTCCGGCGCACCGACCCGGGTCCACAGCGCCTCGAGGGCGACCGCCGCCTTGGCCTCGACGTCGAGACCCGGGATCACGAACGTCACCGCGTTGCGGAACCCGGCCACGGCGGTCGCCGCCACCTTGGTGGTCAACGGGGCGGGCTCGCCGGCAACGCCGCTGATGCGCACCCGGTCGGGGCCGTCGTCGGTGAGCTCCACCGTGTCCAGCCTTGCCACCACGTCGGGGTTGAGGTACCGGGGGCCGCCGACCTCGTAGAGCAGCTGGGCGGTCACCGTCTCGACGGTGACCATGCCACCGGTGCCGGGATGCTTGGTGATCACCGCCGACCCATCCTCCTCGATCTCGGCGATGGGGAACCCGACACGGGCGAGACCGGGCACCTCGGTGAAGAAGCTGAAGTTGCCGCCGGTCGCCTGGGCACCGCACTCGATGACGTGCCCGGCGACCACGGCTCCGGCCAGACGGTCCCAGTCGTGCCGGTCCCAGCCGAACCGCCATGCCGCCGGCCCCACCACAAGCGAGGCGTCCGCCACCCGTCCGGTGACCACGACGTCGGCACCGTCGGCCAGAGCCCTGGCGATCCCCCACCCGCCCAGGTAGGCGTTGGCGGTGAGCGGGGTGACCCCCCGGTCGGCCATCAGCTCGCCGGTGACGGCGTGGCCCAGCTCCGACGCCACGGAACGCATGTCGTCCCCGGTGACGGTCGCGACCCGCACCGTCACCCCCAGGCGCTCGGCCAGACCGACAACGCCACCGGCGAGGCCACCGGGATCGAGCCCTCCGGCGTTGGTCACATGGAGACGTGGGTGAAGGCGCCCTTGCCGGTGATGTCGCCGACGGCCCACACCCCGTCCGCCACCCTCAGGTGCTCGTCGACGGGGACGGCGTCGACCGCCGGGTCGATCCCCAACACCTCGAGCCCCAGGTCGGCCAGACCGAGCCGGCGGCCGGTCGCCACCAGGAGCCGCTCGGCGGAGAGGTTGCGGCCGGTGGCCAGCGTCACCGAGAACGACGACCCGTCATGGTCGATCCGGTCGGCGCCGCTCCCGGTGATGACCTCGATGCCCTCGCCTTCGAACACCGCGGCGACGATCTCTCCCGCCTCCGGCTCCTCCTGGGACAGCAGCCGGTCGGCCTCGTCGACCACGGTGACATCGACCCCGAACCTGGAGAACACCTGGGTCAGCTCGGCGCCGACCGCACCGCCGCCGAGCACGATCAGCGAGCGAGGCAGGGTTTCCACCGCCACCGCCTCGTGGTTGGTCCAGTAGGGGGTGTCCGCCAGCCCGGAGATCGCCGGGATTTCGGGGCTGGTGCCGGTGGCGAGGACGATGGCCCGCCCCGCCCGGATCCTGCGGTCCCCGACGGCGACCACGCCCGGAGCCTCCAGCCGGCCGGTGCCCCTGACCAGCCGCCCCCCGTGGCCCTCGAGACGCTCGACGGCGACGGTGTCGTCCCAGTCGGCGGTGGCGTCGGCGCGGATCCGCGCCGCCACCGGGTCCCAGCCGGGCCGCACCTCCACCTCGCCCGCCATACCGGGGATGCGCCTGCCCTCCTCGAGCAGATGGGCGGCCCTGACCATCATCTTGGTAGGGACGCACCCCCAATACGGGCACTCGCCCCCGACGAGATGGCGCTCGACGGCGACGACGTCCAGCCCCGCCTCGGCCAGCTCGCCTGCCAGCCACTCGCCCCCGGGACCGGTGCCGATGACGATGACGTCAGCATTCTCCATCCGCCTTCACTTCCCTCTGGCGGCGGCTCCGAAACCGCCCCTCGATCCGGTCCGGGTTGGTCGCCGGGACCATCCCTGACACCAGCTTTGCACACCGACCGGCGCCGGCACCTTCGCCGGGCGACACGGGCGACGACGGTCAGCCCAGGGCCTCGACCAGCGAGTCCTCGAAGGCGGTGAGGGTGGTGGCGATGTCCTCGTCGGAGTGGGCGGCCGACAGGAACAGCGGCTCGCGGGCGTCGTCGACCGGGAAGACCCCGCGGTGGATCATCCCGATGGCGACCCTGCCGTAGAGGTCGGCGTCGTGGTTGACGATGTCGCGGAAGTCCCTGGGGGGCTCCTCGCCGAGGAAGAGCCCCACCATCGACGGATGCCCCACCCCGTGGGCGGACACGCCGTGATCGGCACAGATCCTGACCATGCCCTCGGCCAATGCGCTTCCGGTCTTCTCGATCCGAGCGTACGGCTCGCCGGTGGCGAGCACGTCGATGGTGGCCGAGGCGGCGGCGGCGGAGAGGGCGTTCCCCGAGTAGGTGCCCGCCTGGGTGACGCCCCCCCTTGCCCACACGTCCATCACCGCCTGCTTGCCGCCCACGGCAGCGACGGGGAACCCGTTGCCCATGGCCTTGGCGAAGGTTCCCAGGTCGGGGGTGACCCCAAAGAGCTCCTGGGCGCCGCCGAGGGCGACCCGGAACCCGGTCTTGACCTCGTCGAAGATCAGCAGGCAGCCGTGCTCGTCGGCCAGCCGGCGCAGGCCTTCGAGGTATCCGGCGGTGGGGAGCAACCCGAAGAAGTTGCCCAGCATCGGCTCTACCAGCAGGGCGGCGACGTGGTGGCCGTCGGTGCGGAGCAGGTTCTCCATCGCCTCCAGGTCGTTGTAGGGGACGGTGCGGACGGTGGCCCGGACCGCCTCGGGGATCCCGCTCGACGCCTGCAGCGGCAGCGGCGACCGGCGCGAGCCCATCTGGCTCACGGTGGCCGACGCCGTGGAGAACAGCACGTAGTCGTGGGCGCCGTGATACGCCCCCTCGAACTTGACGATCACCTCGCGCCCGGTCGCCGCCCGCGCCAGCCGGATTGCGTGCAGCGTGGCCTCGGTGCCGGTGTTGGTGAAGCGCATGGCGTCGATGTAGCCGACCGCGTTCTTGACCCTCTCGGCGGCCTCGATCTCACGCCGGGTGGTCATGGCGAAGGTGGTGCCGTCGGCCGCCGCCTCGGCCACTGCCTTGGCCACCGCGGGATGCCCGTGGCCCAGGATCACCGGCCCGAACCCCAGGTGGTAGTCGATGTACCGCTTGCCGTCCATGTCGAAGATGTAGGCGCCCTCGCCATGGTCGATGACCATGGTGTCGTCGTCCCCCCAGTAGCGGAACCCGCTCGATACGCCGTTGACCAGTACCTGGCGGCCTCGCTGGAACCAACTCGCCGTCTTCTCGCCCTGCAGACCCATCGTGATCACTCTCCGTACGTCTCACCCCGGTCCTCCGGGGTCGATCTCGGCGGTCTGGGACACCCCACCGATGAGCGGCTCAAGCGACGCGCTCTCACCCCCTCTCCGGCCTGGCCCGCAATCTAGCCCGGAGACGCTCGGGCGTGTCGGGCCCGCGGTGGCCGCGTGCGTCCGTATCGCCGCCGGGTTCCCCGGGCGCGCTGCGGGTCAGATCGGTATGCTCGATGGCCATCCGAGGGGGGATGTCGGATCGTCGGAGGCACCGCATTGCGGGACGGACGGAAGAGGCAGCATGGCAGACACGCTCGACCTGTACCTGGCGGGCGAATGGACCCAGGGGACCGGTGACCGCCATCACCGGCTGATCAGCCCGGCAACGGGCGAGCACATCGCCGATGTGCCGCTCGCCTCGGCGGCAGACATCGACCGCGCCGTCGCCGCCGCTCGGGAAGCCCAGGACGACTTCCGGTTCTGGTCGCCGTTCGAGCGGGCCGACCTGCTCCACCGCATCGCCGCCGCCATCGAGACCATGGTCCCCGAGATCGCCAGGATCCAGACCCTCGAACAGGGCAAGCCCTACCACGCCGAATCGATGGCGGACATCGCCGAAGCCAACCAGTACTTCCTCAACGCGGCCGAGGACGTGAAGCGGCTGACCGGCGAGACCATCCCCACCACCGACCGCAACAAGCGCATGTTCACCTACCACCGTCCGGTGGGGGTGTGGGCGGCGATCACCCCGTGGAACTTCCCGGTGACGATCCCGCTCGAGTACGTCGGCCCCGGTCTGGCCACCGGCAACGCCGTCATCGTCAAACCTCCCCAGTTCACCTCCTGGGCGCTGCTCGAACTGGCCAAGGCGTTCGACCAGGCCGGGGTACCCAAGGGGCTGGTGTCGATCATCCCCGGTGGCGGCGACATCGGCTCGATGCTGGTGGGCCATCCCGGGATCGACGCCATCGGCTTCACCGGATCGTCCGAGACGGGGCGCAAGATCATCGCCGCCATGGGGATCAAGCGGTCGATCATGGAGATGTCGGGCAACGGGCCGACCATCGTCACCGACGATGCCGACGTCGCCGCCGCCGCCAGGGCCGCCGTGTTCGGTGCCTACTACAACGCCGGCCAGGTGTGCTGCGCCACCGAGCGGGTGATCGTGACCGAAGCCGTCCACGACGAGTTCGTCGAGCACGCCCTCAAGGCGGCCGACACCGTCGTGCTCGGCGACCCGTTCGACCAGGCGACCACGATGGGCCCGCTCAACAACGAGCCGACCGCAGCCAAGATGGACCGCCACATCGCAGATGCCGCCGACCGCGGCGCCCTGCTGCTCACCGGCGGGGGTCGGGCGCCGGGGCACGCCACCGACCTGTACTACGACCTCACCGTTCTCGACCGGGTCCCCGAGGCGGCGGCGGTCTCGCAGGAGGAGAGCTTCGGCCCTGTCCTGCCCATCCTCACCGCAGCCGACGACGAGGACGCCGCCGGTATCGCCAACCGCACCAGGCTCGGGCTGCAGGCAGCGGTGTTCACCACCAGCCTGAGCAGGGCGTTCTGGTACGCGGATCGGATCAGGTCGGGCACCGTGGTGATCAACGACTCGACCGACTTCTGGGAGACGTTCCAGCCGTTCGGGGGCGCCGCCGGCACCGACACCGGATGGGGCCGGGGCGGGATCGAGGAGTTCACCGATCTGCAGACGCTGGTCATCGACCTCGGGTCGGCGGAATGACCGACCGGTGCGCCGTCGGCATCCACGGGGTCACCAAGCGGTTCGGCGACGTCGCCGCCGTTGACGCCATCGATCTCGAGATCGCCGACGGGGAGTTCTTCTCGCTGCTCGGCCCGTCCGGGTGCGGGAAAACCACCACGCTGCGGATGATCGCCGGGCTCGAGTTCCCCACCGAGGGGAGCATCAAGATCTTCGGCGAGGAGATGGCGCTGCGGCCGCCCAACAAGCGCCCGGTCAACACCGTCTTCCAGTCGTACGCCCTCTTCCCCCACATGACGGTGGAGCAGAACGTCGCCTTCGGCTTGGAGATGCAGGACGTCCCCAAGGCCGAAGCCCGGATGCGGGCCGGCGACGCCATCGACATGGTGCGGCTGGGAGCGATGACCAAGCGCAAGCCGAGCCAGCTCTCCGGGGGGCAGCAGCAGCGGGTGGCCCTGGCCCGGGCACTGGTCAACCGCCCCAAGGTGCTGCTCCTCGACGAGCCGCTGGGGGCGCTCGACCTCAAGCTGCGCCAGGCGATGCAGATCGAGCTCAAGGACATCCAGCAGCAGGTCGGCATCACCTTCGTGTTCGTCACCCACGACCAGGAGGAGGCGCTGACCATGTCCGACCGGATCGGGGTGATGAGCGAAGGCAAGCTGCTCCAGGTCGCCCCCGCCGAGGACATCTACGAGCGGCCGGCCAACCGGTTCGTGGCCGAGTTCATCGGCGAGACCAACTTCATCCCGGGCACCGTGGTGGAGAGGGACCGGGTGCGGCTCGGCAACGGGCAGGTGGTGACCGCTCGGGCCGAGCAGCCCGCAGGCACCGCGGTGACCCTGACCCTTCGCCCCGAGAAGCTCCATCTGCACGAGAAGGTCGACGAGGCCCCGGCCGACTACAACAACATCACCTGCAGGATCGTGCGCCGGCTGTACTTCGGTGACTCCCGGTACTACGAGCTGGAGGCGGGGCTGGGGGCGATCGTCGACTGCCGGGTGGAGAACATCCCAAGGTTGAGAACCTGGTCGGTGGATGACGAGGTCGTCCTCAGCTTCCATCGCCAAGCGGCCGAGGCACTGTCCGAATGACGCTGCTCGAGGAGCATCCACCGGTCGAGGCGGCCAACCCCGAGCTGGAGGCGCAGTCGGTCAAGGCGGCGGCGCGGCGCGGTCTGCTCCACGCCCTTCCCGCCTACGTCTACCTGGTCTTCTTCTTCGCCCTGCCCTTGGTGATCGTGTTCGTCTTCTCGTTCGCCAGCCGCTCGACCACCGGTCGTCCCGTGCTGGGGGGATGGAACCTGGACTCGTATGCCCGGCTGGTGGAGCCGGTGATCCGCACCATCGCCGCCCGCAGCCTGTGGCTGGCGCTGCTCAACACCGTGATCTGCCTGCTGATCGGCTACCCGTTCGCCTATTGGATCGCCACCAGGTCGAAGAGCTCGAACAGGAACTTGCTGCTGGTGCTGGTGCTGATCCCGTTCTGGTCCAACTTCCTGGTGCGCACCTATGCGTGGCGGGTGCTGCTCGACTCCAACGGCCCGGTCACCGGGCTCGGGGAGGCCACCGGGCTGTGGGGCCAGATGCTGTTCACCCAGCCGGCGGTGTTCATCGGGCTGCTCTACGGCTACCTGCCCTTCATGGTGCTGCCCCTGTACGCCGCCATCGAGCGGCTCGACTGGTCGCTGGTCGAGGGAGCCCGAGACCTGTATGCCACCGGATGGGAGGCGTTCCGCAAGGTGACGCTTCCGCTGTCCAAGCCGGGGGTCATCGCCGGGTCGATCCTGGTGTTCATCCCGTCGCTGGGCGCCTACGTCACTCCCGACATCCTGGGAGGCGCCAAGACCACCCTGCTCGGCAACTACATCGTCACCCAGTTCACCTCGGGACGGAACTGGCCGTTCGGGGCGGCGCTGTCCTTCGTGATCCTCGCCGCCATGCTGATCGCCACCATCTTCTACTTCCGCAGCGGGGGAAAGACGCTGTGACCGGCCGGGAGGGGACCGCCACCGGCGGCTGGGTCGACCGGGTCCTCGGGATCAACGGCTGGTTCGTGTTCCTGTTCCTGTATGCCCCGATCATGGTGCTGGTCCTGTACTCGTTCTCGGGTGATCGCAACGTGGGCACCTGGGGCGGCTTCTCGATGGAGTGGTACGAGCGCATGTTCGCCAACGATGCGCTGATGCGGTCGCTGCGCAACTCGCTGGTGGTCGCCCTGATCTCGACGGTGGTGTCGACCGTGCTGGGGACGGCGGCCGCCATCGCCCTGGAGCGATACCGGAGGTGGGCGACCAGGGGCGCCTTCGACGCCCTGATGTACCTGCCGGTGATCATCCCGGACGTCACCATGGCGGTGATGCTGCTGATGTGGTTCACCACCATCGGCTGGTCGCTGTCGCTGAACACCATCATGCTGTCGCACATCGCCTTCAACATCTCGTTCGTCGCCATCGTGGTCAGGGCCCGGTTGGCCAACATGGACCCGGCGCTCGACGAGGCGGCGGCCGATCTGTACGCCAACCGCTGGCGGACGTTCCGCAGGGTGACCCTGCCGGTGATCATGCCCGGGGTCATGGGCGGGGCCCTGCTGGCGCTGACCCTGTCGCTCGACGACGTGGTGGTCACCAGCCTGGTCCAGGGCCCGGGGGCGACCACGCTGCCGGTGTACGTGTTCGGGCTCATCAAGCGCGATGTGACCCCCGAGATCAACGCCGTCTCTACCCTGATGCTGGCGGCGTCGATGGTTCTGGTGATGGTGTCGCTGGTCCTCCAGCGCCGTGGCGAAAGCGAGCAAACGAGGTGAGGAACATGAAGCGGGCCGTAATCCTGTTGGCATCGATGTTGGTGGTGGCCGGGTGTGGGCTCGGCAACGGCGACACCGCAGACGGTGACGTCGCCGCCGGTGCCGAGTGCGAGCCGGGCCAGGTCGACGGCGACCTCAACCTGTACATCTGGTCGGAGTACATCGACCCTGACCTGATCACCGGGTTCGAGGGCGAGCTCGGCGTCAACGTCACCGAGACCTTCTACGACTCCAACGAGACGATGCTGGCCCAGATCGACGCCGGCGGCGCCGCCTACGACCTGGTGGTCCCCTCCGACTACATGGTGGAGACCATGATCGACGCCGACCTGCTCATCCCTCTCGACGGCGACGCCCTGAGCAACCTCGGCAACCTCGATCCCGACTTCACCAACCCGCCGTTCGACCCCGACGGCGCCTACTCGGTGGCCTACCAGTGGGGGACGACCGGGCTGGGGTTCAGCTACGACATCGTGCCCGACCCGGCCGAGCTGAGCTGGGGTCTCATCTTCGATCCCGAGATGGGTGCGGCCGCCGCCGGCAAGATCCAGATGCTCAACGACGAACGGGAGACGCTGGGCGCCGCCCTCAAGTACCTCGGGTACTCGCTGAACTCGACCAGCGAGGAGGAGATCGCCGAGGCGGCGCAGCTCATCAAGGACGCCAAGGACCGCATCGCCACCTTCGACAGCGACGCATACGACAACCTGCTCATCTCCGGGGAGACGCTGATCGGCCACGGCTACAGCGGCAACTGGTTCACCGCCTTCGATGCGGCAGACGCCTGGGACGAGTTCGGGTACGGCATCCCCAAGGAGGGTGGCACCGCCTGGGTCGACACCATGGCGATCCCGACCACGGCCGAGCACGTGTGCACCGCGCACGCCTTCATCAACTTCCTGCTCGACGCCGAGAACGGTGCGGCGCTAACCAACTTCAACTACTACGCCAGCCCCAACGCTGCCGCCGAGGAGTTCATCCTCCCCGAGATCCTCGAGGACCCGGCGATATACCCGCCGCCGGATGTGATCGCCAACCTCGAGTTCATCGCCGGGGTGGGTGACGCCGCCACGCTGTACGCAGACGCCTTCGTCGAAGCCAAGAGCTGACCGCCCCGCCCGGGGCTCTCCCCGCCCGCCAGGGGGCGGGGGGTCCGGGCGACGCGATACCATCGCCGGCCATGACCTCGTTCTGGCACCCCTTTGCGAACATGGCGCAGGTCTCCAACGGAGCCCTCAGCATCGAGCGGGGCGAAGGCGTCTACATCTACGACACCACCGGCAAACGCTACCTCGACGGCACCGCCAGCCTCTGGTACATGAACGTCGGGTACGGGCGCACCGAGATCGGCGCCGCCATGGCCGCCCAGTCGGCCCGGCTCGCCGCCTATCACACGTTCGGTGACTTCTCGAACCCGGCGGCGGAGCAGCTCGCCGCCCGGCTGGCTGCCATTGCCCCCATCCCCGGGAGCAGGGTGTTCCTCGCCTCGGGCGGGTCGGACGCGGTGGACACCGCCGCCAAGCTGGCCCGCCGTTACTTCGCCGAGGTGGGCGAGTCCGGGCGCACCGTGTTCATCATGCGGGATTGGGCCTATCACGGGATGCATGCCTACGGCACCAGCCTGGCCGGGCTCTCCCCCAACCTGGAGGGTCACGGCCCGATGGTGACCGACGTGGTCAAGGTCCCCCACGACGACCTCGATGCCCTGGCCGAAGCGGTCGATCGCATCGGGCCGGACCGGCTCGCCGGCTTCTGGTGCGAGCCGGTGGTCGGGGCGGGCGGGGTGCGGCCGGTCGAGGAGGCGATGCTGAAGCAGGCCCGGTCGATCGTCGCCGACGCCGGTGCGCTGTTCATCGCAGACGAGGTGATCACCGGCTTCGGCCGGGTCGGCGACTGGTTCGCCTCCACCAGGTTCAGCCTCGAGCCCGACCTGGTCACCTTTGCCAAGGGGGTCACCTCGGGCTACGCCCCGCTGGGCGGGGTCGTGGTCTCGCCACGGGTGGCCGAGCCGTTCTGGAGCGGCGACGGCGCCATGTGGCGCCACGGCTACACCTACTCGGGGCATCCGGTGTGCTGTGCCGCCGCCCTGGTCAACCTCGACATCATCGAGTCCGAGGGTCTGCTCGCCAGGGCGCTGGAGCTCGAGGCCGAGGTGATGGAGGCCCTGGTCCCGCTCACCGACCATCCCGCCGTCGACCACGTCAGGGGAGGGGTCGGGGTGATGGCGGCGGTCCAGCTCACCGATGCGGTCCTCGCCGCCGACCCGAATGCCAACACGGTCGCCGCCAACGGTTCACGGGCCGCCGGGGTGATCACCAGGGCCATCGCCGGCGGAGGGCTTCAGGTATCGCCGCCGCTGACCATCACCCGCGACCAGCTCGACGAGCTCGCCGCCGGGCTCCGGGTGGGGCTCGATGCCGTCTGAGCTCAGCCTGGTCCCGTTCTGGCGGGACGATCACCCCAGACCACACGTAGAACCCGGCCCGCCTCCGGCGCGGGTCGACGTGGCCGTGGTCGGCGCCGGGTTCACCGGGCTCAACGCCGCCCGAGAGATGGCGGCAACCGGAGCCTCGGTGGTGGTGCTCGACTCCGGGCCGGTCGGGGCGGGGGCCAGCGCGATCAACGGCGGGATGATCAACATGGGGCACAAGGCGGCCACCTCGAAGATCTACCGGATGTTCGGTCCGGTGATGGGCCGCGAGTTCTGGGACGGGGCGCTGTACTCGATCGATCTGGTCGAGGACCTGGTCACCGAGCACGGCATCGACTGCTCCTTCGTGCGGGGCGGCGCCGCCCAGCTCGGCTACCGGGACCGCGACCTGGAGCGGTTCGAGCGGCAGGCCGAGTGGTATCTGGCCAACGTCGGCTTCGCCTGCAACGTCATCGGGCCCGATCGGATCGGCGGGTTCATCGACAGCCCCATGTTCCGCTGCGCCGTGGTCGACGCGGTCGGTGCCGGGGTGCACCCGGCCCGGTATGTCGACGGGTTGGCCCGGGTGGCGGTGGATGCGGGGGCGCAGCTCGCCGAGCACACCGCCGTGCTCCAGGTCGCCCGCCACACCGCCGGGTACACCGTCCTCACCGACCGGGGCAAGATCGACGCCGCCCAGGTCGTCCTTGCCACCAACGGCTACACCGGGTACAAGCCGGTGAGGGAGTTGAAGCGGCGGGTGATCCCCATCGGCAGCTACATCGCGGTCACCGAGCCGCTCCCGTCCGAGCAGGCGGAACGGCTCATCCCGGGAAGGCGGATGATGTGGACGGCGCGTCGCCTCCTCAACTACTTCCGGAGGACGCCCGACGATCGGATCCTGATGGGCGGGCGCAACAACCTGGCAACCAACCTCGACCTGGGGGAGAGCGCCCGAATCCTCGGCGGTGTGGTCGCCGAGACCTTCCCCGAGCTGGCCGGCACCCCGATCACCCACTCGTGGACCGGGAAGCTCGGTGTCACCTTCGACCTGATGCCGCACATCGGCCGCATCGACGGGGTGTGGTACGCCCTCGGCTACGGGGGTCACGGGGTGGGCATCGCCACCCTGGTGGGGACCGAGCTGGGGCGGCTGGTCACCGGGAAGCTCGACCGCAGCCCCTACCAGGAGATCCCGCACCCCACCCGTCCCTACTACCGGGGCGAGCCATGGTTCCTCCCCTTCGCCGCCCGCTGGTACCGGTTCCTCGACTGGATGGGTCGGTGACCGGCGAGGCCACACCCGCGTTCTTAGGACCCGAACGCGTCACCTGCGACGCGTTTCGCGTACAAGAACGGGGAAGGAGGGAGGTCGGGTGACCCCCGAAGCCCTGCTCGCCCACTGCCTGGCCAAGCCGGGGGCTTGGGAGGACGAGCCGTGGGAGGGCGACATCGTCGCCAAGGTCCACGACAGGATCTTCGCCTTCCTCGGCGACGGCCGGTCGGTGGGGGTCAAGTGCGGCACCAGGGACGAGGCGGACGAGTGGCTGGTGCGCTACCCGGAGGACGCCTCGGTGATGGCGTACATCGGTCGGTCGGGTTGGAACACCCTCACCGTCGGCGGCGCCATCCCCGACGACGAGATCCTCGAGGTGGTTGACGAGTCGTACGCCCGGGTGGTGGCCAAGCTCCCCAGGAAGCATCGTCCGGCCGACTCCTGAAGGTCGACTTACCGGACCCGAACAACCCGGTGATGAGCACCGCCTGCGGCTGCGTCCCATCGGCGAGCGAGGTGCTCGACTCGGGACGGTCACATCGGCACCGGTAGGGCGATCGTCTGGGTCTGGGTGGTGCGGGTGACCAGCCTGCCCTCCTCGTCGACGATGTCGGTCTGGACGACGATGGTGGTGCGGCCGATGTGCACCGGGGTGCTGGTGACGGAGAGCGAGCCGCCGCTGCTGGGCCGCATGAAGTTGGTCTTCGATTCGATGGTCCCGGTCTTGCCACCGGCGGGGACGTGGATGGAGGCGCACAGTGCGCCGACGCTGTCCGCCACCGCCATCAGGTAGCCGCCGTGGAGGACGCCGCCGACGGTGCACCGCTCCGGCGCCCAGACGACGGTGGCGACGGCACCGGAGGGGTCGGCGGATTCGAACTCGATCCCGAGCACCTCGGCAAACGGCATGGCGGTGCGGGTCATGGCGGTGAGGTGGTCGTCCATGCGCCCAGCCTACGGAATTGCTGCGCCTTCTCCGGGGTCGAGCGATAGGATGCGCCGCCATGCGAGCGCGGCGCCGGACCTCGACCTCGAACTTCGGCTCCGGCGGCCGGGAGGCCCACGACGCCTCCGTCTTCTACCAGCGCTTCCGAGCGCCGGTGCTCAGCGACGACCGGACCGTGCTCCCACCGATGCCCGTCGTCGAGCCGTTCGTCCACGGTGACGCCCGCACCATGGACGCCGTTACCGACGGCTCGGTGGCGCTGGTGGTGACCTCACCCCCCTACTTCGCCGGCAAGCAGTACGAGGAGGAGCTGGACCGCGACGGGGTGCCGTCGTCGTACCTGGAGTACCTGGAGCTGCTCAGCGAGGTGTTTGCCGAATGCATGCGCAAGCTGGAACCGGGGGGACGGATCGCGGTCAACGTCGCCAACCTGGGTCGCAAGCCGTACCGGAGCCTCTCCGCAGACGTGATCCGGATCCTCGAGCACGACCTCGGCTTCCTGCTCAGGGGCGAGCTGATCTGGCAGAAGGGTGTCGGTGCCACCGGCTCGTGTGCCTGGGGATCGTTCCGCAGCGCCTCCAACCCGGTGCTGCGCGACCTCACCGAGCGGGTGATCGTGGCCAGCAAGGGGCGATTCGACCGGGCTCGGTCGGCGGGGGAGCGGGCCGCCGCCGGGCTCCCCCACGAGAGCACCCTGATCACCGAGGACTTCATGGCGCTGACCCTCGACGTCTGGTCGATCCCCAGCGAGAGCGCCCGGAAGGTCGGCCACCCCGCCCCGTTCCCGGTTGAGCTCCCCGAGCAGCTCATCCGGCTGTACACCTTCAAGGGGGATCTGGTGCTCGACCCGTTCATGGGGAGCGGATCGACCCTGGTGGCCGCCGCCGGCTTGGACCGCCGCTACGTCGGATACGACCTCGACGCCGGCTACGTCGAGCTGGCGCGGCGCCGGGTGTCCGCCGCCGCCGCCTCGCACCCTGCTGAGGGGGAGAACGACGAGGCGGTGCCGGATGTCGCCACGGCAACCGCCCCCAACCTGGCCGAGACCGTGCTCGAGGCCGCCGGGTTCACGATCACCGGCCGGAACAGGCGGGTGCCGCGGACCGGCGTCTCGGTGAGCTTCGTGGCCGAGGACGGTGAGGGTGCCGTCTGGTACTTCGACGTGTGCGGGCCCCACACCACGCACCGGGGCGGCCTGATCCGCCCCGAGGCGGTGTGGCGGGCCCTGGGACGGGCGGCGGCGGTGAGGGGGAGGACATCGGGGATCCCTCTGGTGCTGCTGGCCACGGCCCTTCCCCCCCGCCTCGGCGCAGGCGACACCGCGATGAGGGCCGCAGGTCCCGACGCCTTCTTCGACGCCATCTCGATCCGGTCCGACGAAGGGCGGTACCGGCTGGAGCGGTACGCAAAGGGGAGCTGCACCGCCAGCCCGCAGCCCGGTTTCTGGACCGAGGACGATCTCGACCGCGGCACCGGGTAGTTCGGCGGTCGGCGGCGAGTTCGGCAGTCTCCGGTACGACCGGGCCTTGCCCGCCGGCTGCTAGATCTTGACCAATCTTACGGCGGTTTACGCAAGTTATCGCGGTCGACGTAAGATCGATCTGGCTGTGCCCGCACCGCGGCGGGCGGGCAATCGTGGGATCGGCGGCGGATGCGCAGCGCGAGCGACAGGACATATCTGTTCTTGCGTCGAGGCAGGATCAGTGCTGTGATCATCGTCCTGTTGCTCCGTCGGATGCTGGAGGAGGCGCAGCGCCCCCGAACCGGGGACTGACCCCCGGCTGCGCTGGGCGGCCGATGTCACCGGGAGGAGCACGGTGCGGGGGGCTGGGCGATCGTCGGCTTGGGCGCCGACGGGCCCCGGCTGTTGGAAGCCTTGGTGGGGCATCCCCACACCCTGCGAAACGGAGCGGGTCCATCGATGACCAGCGGACCTACGCATCTGACGTAGTCCCCTGCCGTGGTCCCGTCGGGCACGGTCAACGTATCAGCGGCGGGATCGGCTGCCGATGGGTCGATCGGCCCGAGATCGAGGTATCTCGGTGGTGTGGGCGCGCTCATCTCCGTGCTCCCGTGGCACCGTGCCCGGGGCGGGGAGAGACGACCCATGTGGAGTCCAGTCGACGTTGTCAACGGCGAGCCGATGGCGTTCCCGTACATCGTCAGAGCCCAGTACCAGTTCCAGATCGACGGCGTGATCGCCGCCACCGTTCTCCGTGCCTTCTCCGCGGTCGCATCCCGTGACGTGACCTCCACGGTTGCCGCCCTGGCGGTGGATGCGGTGGAGAGCAGCCGGGAGCAGCCCGTCGAGGCCACCGAAGACCACCGGATCCTCACCCTTGACGCACTGTCCGAGTGGGGGGCCACCCCGCCGTCGCCCTCGAGATGGGCCCGGGTCACCGACGTGGTCGCCCGTAGCCTCGACCTCATCAACCGCGCCGGCTCCGAGACCCTGCAGGCCCACCTGGGCGGTCCCCTCCAGCGTCTCGGCCGCAGCCTGATCAGATCTGCCCCAACGAGAGCCCCGCCGGACCCCAGACCGGCGGGGCTCGGCGCGTCCAGTGACCAATGGGTGGAACAGAAATGTTCTAGGCTTCTGTCATGATCAGCGCTCACCTGATACGGGAAGCTCGGCTCCGGGCGGGGATCTCGCAGGCGGAGCTGGGGAGGCGGGTCGGCCGGGCGGCATCGGCCATCGGGCGATGGGAGCGGGGCCAGGTCGCCCCCTCCCTGGAGACCACGTTCGAGCTGATCCGGGCGGCCGGATTCGAGCCCAGCGTTGCCCTCGCCAGGGGGGACCAGCATGACCTGGTGCTCATCCGCCGCGCCCTGGCGCGTTCACCGATGGAGCGACTCGCCACCGCGGTCGCCGCGGCGAACGCCCTCGGCGCCATCGCTTCGGTGGCCCGAGCCCACCGTGGTTGAGTTCGATCCGGTGTCGCTGCTGCGGACACTCGACCGCCATGACGTCCGGTTCGTCGTGATCGGTGGGCTGGCCGCGGTCATTCGCGGTGCACCCACCGTGACCACCGACCTCGACGTGGTGCCCGCCACTGGATCGGAGAACCTGGAGGCGCTGACGGCGGCCCTCACCGAGTTGGGGGCGCGCCGGCGCACCGTGGACGACCCGGACGGCATCGCCTTCCCGATCGAGCCGGACCTGCTCGCCGTCGGCCAATCGTGGACCCTGGTGACCGCTTTCGGCGATCTCGACCTGATGTTCCAGCCGGAAGGCACCCAGGGCTACCCCGATCTGGTCAGGGGCGCCACCACCGAGATGATCGCCGACGACCCGCCCCTCGCCGTCATGGTCGCCACCCTCCCTGACGTGATCCGCAGCAAGGAGGCCGCCGGACGCGACAAGGACCGGGCGGTCCTCCCCTTGCTGCGCCGGACGCTCGAAGAGGCGACGCGGCGTCGCCGTTGACCCCCGCTCTCCCCTCCCCTCGCAATGGGAGAGCTGCCGTAACACCAACCTCGGGAATATGACGGTGCATGACTCAAGTTATACACTGCGCACTTACTCAGAGATTCACAAGGAGTCATCCACATGGGACGTGTAGTAGGCATCGATCTCGGTACCACCAACTCGGTGCTGTCGATCCTCGAGGGCGGCGAGCCCCGGGTGGTGAACAACGCCGAGGGCAACCGGACCACCCCCTCGGTGGTGGCCTTCGCCAAGAACGGCGAGGTCCTGGTCGGCGACCAGGCCAAGCGCCAGGCGATCACCAACCCCGACCGGACCGTCCGTTCGGTCAAGCGCCAGATGGGCACCGACTGGTCCATCGAGGTCGACGGGAAGAAGTACACCGCCCAGGAGATCTCGGCGCGCATCCTGATGAAGCTGAAGCGCGACGCAGAGGCGTTCCTCGGTGAGACCGTCACCCAGGCGGTGATCACGGTTCCCGCCTACTTCGGCGACGCCCAGCGCCAGGCCACCAAGGAAGCCGGCCAGATCGCCGGTCTCGAGGTGCTCCGCATCGTCAACGAGCCTACGGCGGCGTCGCTGGCGTACGGCATGGACAAGAACAACGACCAGCTCATCCTCGTCTTCGACCTGGGCGGGGGCACCTTCGACGTCTCCGTCCTGGAGATCGGCGAGGGCGTGTTCGAGGTCAAGTCCACCCACGGCGACACCACCCTCGGCGGTGACGACTGGGACCAGCGGGTGATCGACTGGCTGGTGACCGGGTTCAAGAACGAGCACGGGGTCGATCTGGCCAAGGACCCGATGGCGGTGACCCGGCTCAAGGAAGCGGCCGAGAAGGCGAAGATCGAGCTGTCCTCGGTCCAGGGGACCGAGATCAACCTGCCGTTCATCACGGCCACCGCCGACGGCCCGATCCACCTCCTCCGCAAGCTGACCAGGGCCGAGTTCGAGCAGATGACCGAGGATCTGGTCACCCGCACCCGCAGCCCGTTCGAGCAGGCGATCAAGGACGCCGGCATCACGGTCGACAAGATCGACCACGTGATCCTCGTCGGCGGCTCGACCCGGATGCCGGCGGTGCAGACCCTGGTCACCCAGCTCGCCGGCAAGGAGCCACACAAGGGCGTCAACCCGGACGAGGTGGTGGCCCTCGGCGCCGCCGTCCAGGCGGGCGTGCTCAAGGGTGACGTGTCCGGGATCCTGCTGCTCGACGTGACCCCGCTGACGCTGGGGGTCGAGACCGAGGGCGCGGTCCTGACCAAGATGATCGAGCGCAACACCACCATCCCGACCCGGCGCAGCGAGATCTTCACCACTGCCGCCGACAACATGACCGAGGTGCCGATCCACGTGCTCCAGGGTGAGCGGACCATGGCCGCCGACAACAAGTCGCTGGGGCGGTTCACCCTGACCGGGATCCCGATGGCGCCGCGGGGGGTGCCCCAGATCGAGGTGACCTTCGACATCGACGCCAACGGCATCGTCAACGTGTCTGCCAAGGACCTCGGCACCGGCCGGGTCCAGCAGGTGACGATCACCGGCGGAACGGCCCTGTCGCAGGATGAGATCGACGCCATGGTCAAGTCTGCCGAGGCCCACGCCAACGAGGACGAGACCAGGCGCGAGCAGATCGAGACCCGCAACCAGGCGGATCACGCCGCATACTCGGTGGAGAAGCAGCTCAAGGAGCACGCCGACAAGCTGAACGACGAGGAGCGCGCCGGCATCGAGGACAAGGTCACCGCGCTGCGCAAGCTGCTCACCGAGGAGACCTCCTCCGAGGATCTGCGCAGGGCGACGGACGAGCTGTACACCTCGGCCCAGGTGCTCGGGCAGAAGGTCTACGAGGCCTCGCAGACCCCGGCTGCCGATGCCGGCGGCGAGACGCCGAGCGGCGACGCCGACGATGTGGTCGAGGCCGAGATCGTAGACGACGAGAACGACCGGGCATGAGTGACGACGCGAAGGTGGCCTCCTCCTCCGAGGAGGCCACCTCCGACCCCATCGAGTCGGTAGCGGTCGTCGAGGGTGAGGTGGTCGAACCCGGCCAGCTCACCCCCTCCGACCTCGGGCTGATCCTCCCGGACGATCCGGCCGAGGCGAGGACGGTGCTGCTGACCCATCTCGCTCAGGCGCAGGCCGAGGCGGACGAGTACCTGGCGACGCTGCAGCGGATGGCCGCCGACTTCGACAACTACCGCCGCCGGATCGAGCGTGACCAGGCGGAGACGGTGACCCGCGCCGCCCAGCGCATCATCGAGGCGTTGCTTCCCTCGCTCGATGCCTTCGAGGCGGCACTGGCCTATGAGGCGAAGACACCTGGCGAGCAGCGGATCATCGAGGGGCTGCGCAGTACCCACAACCAGCTCATGGAGACCCTGGGACGCGAGGGCCTGGAGCGGATCCCGTCCACCGGCCACCCGTTCGATCCCGCCGTCCACGAGGCCGTTTCCGGCGGCGGCGACGGTGACCTGGTGATCGTCGCCGATCTGCGGCGCGGCTACACCCTCCGTGGCAGGGTGATCCGACCGACGTTGGTGACCGTTGGGCACCGGGACTGACACCGTGCGCAAGGAGTGGCTGGAGACGGACTACTACGCCCTCCTCGGTGTTCCGAAGGACGCGCCCCAGAAGGACATCAAGAAGGCGTATCGCAAGCTGGCCCAGCAGTACCACCCGGACAAGAACCCTGGTGACACCGCGTCCGAGAACCGTTTCAAGGAGGCGAGCGAGGCCTACGACGTGCTCGGCGACCCGGAGCAGCGCAAGGAGTACGACCATGCCCGCCAGATGGGGCGGTTCGTCGGCACCCCGGGTGGCGGCCAGCAGTACGTCAGGGTCGAGGACCTGTTCGGCGAGGGCGGCGCCCCGTTCGACCTCTTCGGCAGCGGGGTTGGCGATCTCTTCGGCCGGGCGGGTTCCCGGGCTCGCACCGTGGCCCGACCCGGCCGGGACCTGTCCGCCGATATGGCCCTCACCTTCCACGAGGCGATCGCCGGGGTGACCAAGGAGATATCCATCAACGGCGCCAAGGTGAGGGTCAAGATCCCACAGGGCATCGATGACGGTGCTCGGATCCGGGTCAGGGGCAAGGGCGAGCCCGGCATCAACGGGGGGCCCGCAGGCGATCTCTACGTCACGGTGCGGGTCGGGTCCCATCCGGTTTTCGGGCGCACAGGCGGCAACCTGCGGCTCATCGTGCCCATCACCTTCGTCGAGGCGGCATTGGGTGCGACCATCTCGGTCCCCACCCTGGGCGAAACCGTCAAGCTGAAGATCCCGGCGGGGACACCGAACGCCAAGACGTTCCGGGTCAGGGGACGTGGCATCGCCACCGCCAAGGCAACCGGCGACATGCTGGTGACGGTCGAGGTTGCCGTGCCCGCCGCCCTGAGCGACGAACAGCGGGCCAAGCTGAAGGAGTTCGGGGAACTCGATCCGGACCCCAACCCGCGCACTCACCTGGGAGTGTCATGAGCGAGCGACGATCTGCGGTGTACATCATCTCGGTTGCCGCCGAGCTGGCCGGGGTCCATCCCCAGACGCTGCGGATCTACGAGCGAAAGGGCCTCATCGACCCGTACCGCACTCCCGGCGGGACCCGTCGCTACAGCGACGAGGACCTGCAGCGGCTGCAGCTGATCCAGCAGCTCACCGCAGACGGGGTCAACCTCGAGGGGGTGCGCCGGATCCTCGCCCTCCAAGCCGACAACGACCGGCTGCGAGGACAGGTCGATCGGCTCCGCCGCCTGCTGGGAGAGTTCGAGGCCCGGATGAGCGGCCAACCCGCCGGCGACCCCATCGTCACCCGGCAGCGGGGCACCCTCCCCGACATCCGCCGTCGCAGCCCCTTCGACTGAGGCCGCGCCGATCTGTCGCCTCCGGTGTGGTCTCCATCACCGGTGCCGGCGAGAACGTCCTCATCGGGTAGGACCCCTACCCCCGGACAGCTACTCGTGGGAGATCATCGACCCCGGGTGGACGACGGCGATGAAGACACTCTCACGACGCCCTCATCTCCCCTTCATCGGGCGTAGCTAGGGTTCCCGGTCTCACCCCCCGGAGTACGCACCGGCGGGTCAACGGACGGGTGGCGTATGGGAGAGTCGGATGACGACCTACTCGAGAGCTGCCGCCGCGGGGATCGGCAGGCTTGGCGCGAGCTGCTCGACCGATACGAGCGGCTGGTCTACTCGATCCCGCTCTCCTACGGCCTCCCCCGTACCGATGCCGCCGACGTTGCCCAGACCACGTTCACCATCCTCGTCCAGAGCCTCGACTCGCTGCGAGTTGACACTCGTCTCGCCCCCTGGCTGGCGACCGTCGCCCGTCGCCAGACCTGGCGAGCCCTGGAACGCTCCGGTCGGGAACGGGTGAATGCCAGGGAGGATCTGGCCGAGACCCTGACGGTCCTCCAGGGAGCTGAGGGTGATGCCGCCGAACGTTGGGAGCTGGTGAGCTGGGTCCACGACGCTCTGGAAAAACTGGAGCCGCGTTGCCGGGAGCTGCTCACCATCCTGTACTTCGACCCAGGCGAACCGTCGTACGAGGAGGTGGGGCGACGGCTCGGGATGCCGGTGGGCAGCATCGGGCCGACCCGGGCTCGATGTCTCGAGCGGCTGCGAAGAGGCCTCCGCCAGTAATGACGTAGATGGTATCCAAGCCGGCGTGCCCCCTCCCATGCCGGCATGGGAACGCCCGAGGAGGATGAGCCGACCTCCTCGCGGTGGCCCGGGAATGGAGATGGGCAGCAACGGAGCGGCCCGGGCCGCCCTCCCTCGAACGGCCCCGGAAGGAGCTGGGACGGTGTCCGCTTTTCCCCGGAAATGGGCGTATCACCGGAGGCCCGTCGTAGCATATGTTGGGGTGCAATGGAGATGAACCGAGTCCCGACGTTTGCTCGCCTTCTCGACTGGCTCGAGGGCCTCCTCGACCCAGAGTCATCGGCGGCCGTGGCCGACGCCGTCCAGGCCTCCCCGTCCGGTGCCGAGGACCTCCGTTGGATCCGGGCTTTCCTCCACCTGTCCACCTCGGGGGTGCTCGCCTCCCCCGGCCCCGAGGTGCGAGGTCGCCTCGAGCAGTGCTTCGACGCACGCCGGCTGCAGCGACCCGGCCCGGTCCAGCGTTTCCTCGCCACCATCAGCTTCGACAGCCTGGCCCAGCCCCTGCTCGCCGGGGCGCGCTCGGCGGGCTCCCCGTCCCGTCGCCACCTGGTCTACTCGTCCGAGGTGGCCGACGTGGTTCTCGACCTGTACCAGGTCCCACCGCAGTGCGCCGTGAACATCAGTGGGCAGGTTCTTCCCACCTCGACGACGGCGGCCGACTCCTTTCTGGTCGAGCTGATCGGCGCCACCGAGACGGTGGACGCCACCCTCAGCGACGAGACGGGGGAGTTCGACTTCGAGCCGGTACCGGCCGGAGAGTATCGAATCGTCCTCCGCCATGAGGCGCGCGAGATCACGATCGGTCCCCTTGCGCTGACCATCGGCCGACCATGATGCCCACCACCGATGTGGTCACCACACTCGCCTCCACCGCCCCCCTCCCGGTGCGGCGGGCTGAGGCAGAGAGGGCCGGGCTCACCGGCGAGGAAGGGCTCGACGCCCTCCTCGGGGCCGTTGGCCAGCTACTCCAGAGCGACCCGCTCGCCGCTCTCCGGCTGGGCGATCTGTGTCGGCAGCTGGCGGCGTCCGCCTCCCTTCCCGCCATCGGGTACCGGGCCGCCTATCTGCTGGCCCAGGCGCATTCGATCTCCGGGGAACACACCGAGGCACTGGGGCTGATCAAGCAGGCTCATGAGGGGCTGGCGTCGCTCGGGCTCCATCTCGAGGCCCTGCGCACCAGCGTCGGACTGATCCACGTGCTCAACCAGATGGGTCGTCACGAGGATGCGCTGGACGTCGGCCGCCGGGTGCGGGCAGCGCTCGACACCGATCCCGAGCTGGGAGCGACCCCCGACGCCGAGCTGCTTCAGGGCATGATCGACCAGAACCGGGCGGTGTGCCTGGAGCGGCTGGGACGCTACGACGAGATGGTCGCCGCCTGCGCTGCGGCCGAGTCGCGGTACACCGCCCTGGGCTTGACCGACCGGCTCGGGGAGATCGCCAACAACCGGGCGGTCGGGCTCAAGCACCTTGGAAGAGCAACGGAGGCGCTGCAGATCCTGGAGGAGGCCGTCCGTACCTTCGAGGCCGGCGGGCTGGAACTCTCCCACGCCGCTGCGCTCAGCAACATCGGAGAGACCCACCTACTTCTGGGAAACTACGAGAAGGGGCTGCAGGCGTTCCGCCGAGCCGAGCGCATCTTCGAGGTGCTCGGCGCCACGGCCGACTGCCAGGTGCTCCAGCTCGACATCGCCGACGCCTACGCCGCCCTCAACCTCTACCCGGAAGCACTCGACATCTACCGCCGAGCAGGCCCGCGGCTCGAGGCGGCGGAGATGCGCCACCACCGGAACCGCTGCCTGTGGGGGATGGGCTCCGTGCTGGCTGCCGAGGGGTGGATCGCGGAGGCGGAGGAGGCCCTCGACCAGGCGGCGTCCGGTTTCATCGAATCCGGCAACCTGCCGTTCCTCTCCGGGGTTCGTCTCGAGCAGGCCGACCTCGCCCTCGCCAGCGGTGACCGCCGCTCCGCCCTGGCTCATGCCGGCGAGGCCCTGGCGTTGGTGAGCGACGGCCCCTGGCCGCTGGAGCGGCTCTACGCCCATCTCCGGCTGGCCGACCTCCACCTCCCCGATATCGAGGCGGCCGAGGCGGAGCTCCAGGCGGCGCAGGCCATCGTCGACCAGGTGAGGCTTCCCCAGCTGCGCTACCGCTTCCTCCAGCGTCTCGGCCACCTCCGGCTGCTCCAGGGTCGCCGTCGAGAGGCACGCCAGACGTTGGAGGAAGCGGTGGATCTGATCGAGGGCCTGCGGGGCGCGCTCCCCCAGGAAGCCCAGCGCATCTCCTTCCTTGGCGACAAGATGACGGTCTACGAGGACCTGATCCGCCTCCATCTCGACGAAGACGGCGGGGTGCGCCGGGCGTTGGCGGTGGCCGAGGCGGCCAAGTCCCGAGCCTTGGTCGACCTCCTCGCCGGTTTGAGCCCCGGAAGGACCGAGCACGATCCCGATGTCGCCTCGCGCCTCCGCGCCCTCCAGGCCGACCTCGATGGCATCTACGGTCAGGCTCACAAGAACAACGACGGTCACCGCCACCTGGCCGGGCTTCTCGAGCGGGCCGGCGACCTCGAACGGGAGATCACCCTGCTGCGGCTGCGCACCGGAGGGATCGACCCGTTGGCCAGCCGCCTCCCCGATGCCCCCCTTCCCGACGATGCGGCAATGGTGGCCTTTCACATCATCGGTGACGAGGTCATGGCCTTCGTCCACAGCGGGACACAGCTCAGCTCGGTGCGCCGGTTGACGACCGTGGGACGTGTCGTCGCCCAGCTGCGGCGGCTTAGCGCCCAATGGGAGCGCTTTCGGGCACCCCCAGGCTTGGTGGCGCGGCATCTGGGACGCCTCGAACAGTCCACCCAGCGGGTGCTGGGTGACCTTCACGACCAGCTGATGGCTCCCCTCCTTCCGTTTCTGGGAAGGGCAAGCCACCCGCTCCCATTGGTCGTGATCCCGCACGGGCCCCTCCACCAGATCCCCTTCCATGCGCTCTTCGACGGTTCCCGGCACCTCATCGAGAGCTTCGAGGTCTCCTACGCCCCGAGCGTCACCGTGTGGAGGCTGTGCCAGGACCGAGCGCCCACATCGGCCGGGGGCACCCTGGTCATGGCGGCCAGCGACGAGCAGATCACCGGCGCCAGGATCGAGGCGGGCGCCGTCGGCCGCCACCTCTCGGCGGGGACGGTCCTCATCGACGACGAGGCAACCGTCGACGCATTGGTGAGGAATGCGCCCGGATGCGGCGTCGTCCACCTCGCCTGCCACGGGCTGTTCCGTGCCGAAAATCCCATGTTCTCCGGACTGCGGCTGGGCGACCGCTGGGTTACCGCCGCCGAGGTGATGGAGCTGGACCTGCCCGGATCGCTGGTCACGCTGAGCGCCTGCGAGTCGGGACGGAGCCGGGTGGTGAGGGGCGACGAGACCCTAGGTCTCACCTGGGCCTTCCTGGGAGCAGGGGCGGCCACCATGGTCGTCAGCCTGTGGCTGGTGCAGGACGAGGCGGCGGTGGGGCTGATGGACTCGCTCTACCGGCGGCTGGCAGGCGCCACGTCACCGGCGACGGCGTTGCGCCAGGCGCAGCTGGAAACAAGGGAAAGCTACTCCCATCCCTACTTCTGGGCCCCGTTCGTCCTGATCGGGAAGAGGTAGCGGTGGGGAATCGAACAGGCGGCCAACCGGCCGCCGGAAACCGAGGCATTGATCATGATTGCTAGACGAACGATTGCAGCCATCCTGACGAGCCTGATGGTGGGAGGCATCTCCGGCCCTGCTGCGGCCCACCACGACCCGCCGGAGGACCAATACGTGCCCGACCAGCTGGTGATCAAGCTCGATCCCATGTCGGGTGCCAGCATCGACGACGTCAACGCCACCTGGGGGACGGCAACCCTCGAGACATTGCTCGGATCTACCGGGATCCACCTGGTCGCCACGCCTCAAGGCACCGACCTCGAGGACCTGGCCGAGTCGATGGAGTCCGACCTCCGTGTGCTCTACGCCGAGATCAACTACCACACCTACGCACCCGAGTTCTTCAGCCACACCATCTCCGCCTGGAGCCACACCATCTCTGCATGGGGCGACCTCCTCACCCCACTCCCGGCCGATGACCCTTCCGCATACACCGACCAGTACGCCCTCGACCTGCTGGGGGTCGAGGAGGCCAATGAGCTGAGCGGGGGCGTCGGTACCGTGGTGGCTGTGCTCGACACCGGTGTCCAGCTCGACCATCCGGCGCTGGCCGGCTCGCTGACATCCGCCTCCTACGACTTCATCGACGACGATCCGGTTCCCGGCGACGACCCGAACGGGCTCGATGACGACGGCGACGGGATCGTGGATGAGGCGGTGGGGCACGGCACCCATGTGGCCGGAGTGGTTCACCTGGTGGCCCCGGCGGCGCAGATCATGCCGCTGCGGGTGCTCGACTCGGACGGGATCGGCGACCTGTTCGTCATCGCCGAAGCGCTCCAGTTCGCCGTCACCAACGGTGCCGACGTCATCAACCTCAGTCTGGGATTGATCCAGGAGTCCGAGTTCCTGGAGGATGTTATCGAGGACGCCGTCGAAGCGGGGGTGGTGGTGGTGGCGGCCGCCGGCAATCTCGACGATATCCAACCCGTCTACCCGGCCGCCGACGACGAGGTGCTCGCCGTCGCCGCCATCGGTCCCACCGACCAGAGGGCACCCTTCAGCAGCTACGGGATGTGGGTCGACCTGGTGGCGCCGGGCATGTCGGTGTACAGCGCATACCCGACGGACCGGTGGGCCTGGTGGGGCGGGACGTCGACGGCGGCGCCCTTCGTGGCCGCCCAGGCCGCCCTGTTGCGGAGCCTCGACCCCGACCTCGACCCAAAGGCGGTGGCCTTCCTCATGCGCTCGACCGCAGTCTCGGTCGACCATGCCAACCCCAGCTACATCGGCCTGCTCGGCGCCGGCCGGCCCGACCTCGTGGCCAGCCTCGAGGCGGCCGGGTATGAGGAGGAGGCGGAGGATTGATGATGATGAGGCGGGGGTAGTAGAGCCCTTTTGCTCGGGTGGTGAGGATCCCCACCGCCCCCCTCCCTTCATCCTGGCCCCTTTGGCCCACACGTGAGGGCGGCCCATTTGGGCCGCCCTCCTGATGACTTCCGTCCCAAATGAGTCCAGACATGGGAGGCTCCGCCGATAGAAGGGGAGACTCGGCGGTTGGGGTTGGGGACCCCAACCGCACCGCGATGAAGGCGCCAGCCGAAGAGCCATCAACAACGACGCAAAGAGCGAGCGCCTATCCGCGCTCGTTCTAAGGGCATTCTCATGTATTTGTCACCTGCGGTTCACGCATTTGTCAGGTATGGGATACCTCTCTCGCCACTGGCCAACCATTGTTGTCGCCCTCGATCGCCGCTACCGGTCACAGGCCCAGCCCTCTGGGATGATCGAGGCCCTGCTGGGGGCGGGGCACGACCCGAGCGTGGTTGATCCCGCTACCTGCACCCACAACCTGAGCGACGCCGGCTGGTTGGGGGGCGCCGACCTGGTGGTGGCCCGCGGCCGCACCCACGCCGTGCTGTGTGTGCTGGCCTGGGCCGAGCGGCTCGGCATCCCCACCATCAACCGCAGGGCGGCGGTGGTGGCCGTACAGGACAAGGCAGCGATGGGGCTCGCTCTCGCCGGGCACGGCATTCCGATCCCTCCAACCTACCTCGGGGCGCCTCGCTTGCTGGCATTGGACATTCCGCCGGCCCACTACCCGCTGATCCTCAAGCCGGTGATGGGCGACAACGGTCGGGGATTGCGACTGGTCCACGATCCCGGCGAGCTCTCCCGGCTTCCATGGTCTGAGCCGATGGCGCTTGCCCAGCCATACCTCCCGGGTGATGGGTTCGACCTCAAGCTCTACGGCATCGGCGATCAGGTGTGGGCGGTTCGCAAGCCGGCTCCCCGCCTGGAAGGACTACTTCCAGCCGATCGAGGAGTCGCCTCGGCCGGGCCGGTCCCCGTCTCGGACGAGCTCCGTCGTCTGGCGCTGGGCTGCGCCGGGGTGTTCGGGCTCGAGCTGTACGGGGTCGACTGCCTGCCAACCTCGACCGGGCACGTGGTCATCGAGGTCAACGACTTTCCCAACTACACGGGCGTACCCGGCGCCGACCAGCACCTGGCCGATCACCTGGCGCGGCGAGCAAGAGAGCGGCGGGCAGCATGAGGATCGGCATGATCATGGTCCGGCACCCGGAGACCCGATCCAGCCCCGTGATGCCCGAGGTGGCACGCCTCCTCACCGAGTGGGGGGCAGACGTCGAGGTGATCTACCCCGACGACCGGGTCACCGACGTGAGCCGGGTGCGGGTGGAGCGCGACCTCTACGTCCTCAAGTCGGGGACCGAGCTGGCGCTCAGCCTGGCCGGGGTCCTGCAGATGGCGGGGGCGGCGATCCTCAACCCCTACCCGGCTTGCGTCATGCTCCGAGACAAGATCGTCACCACAGGAGTCCTCGCCCGGGCCGGGGTGCCGATACCGGAGACCCTCATCACTTCCCGCCCCGGGCTGCTGGCGCCATTCTTGGAAGATGGTCCCTTGGTTGTCAAGCCCTACCGGGGCTCGCAAGGCAGAGGCGTGAGTGTCGTGTGGGATACCGAAGAGATCGACCAGCTGCCAGACCTGGACGGGCCGCTCCTTGTTCAGCGTTACTACGAGCCCGACGGGCGGGATCGCAAGATCTATTGCATCGGAGGCCAGATCTTCGGGGTCAAGCGGGTGTGGCCCGCCCGCACCTACACCGAGAAGCTCGGCGAGCCGTTCACCGTCACTCCCGAGCTACGGGAGATCACGATGCGGGTAGCTCGGGCGCTCGGTCTGGGGCTGTTCGGCATCGACTTCATCATCAGCAACGGCCGCCCCCTCGTGGTCGACGCCTCTTCCTTTCCCGGCTTCAAAGGGGTTCCCGACGCCCCACTCCGACTGGCCGACTATCTGTATGCGGCCGCCGAGCGGGTCCTGTCTGGAGAGCCCGCGCTCGAAGAGTCGGTCGCATGAGGGCCGTAGTCTTCGGCGCCGGCAGGATCGGCTGTGGGCTCGTCGGCCGCCTCCTTCGCCAAGCCGGCCATGAGGTGATCTTCGTGTGCCGGTCCCCGGACCTGGCGCGCCACCTGCAGCGGGTCGGCCGGTATCAGGTCCGCCTGGTGTGGGGACCCGACTCCGACGAGCACGTCGTTGACGGCATTGAGGCGGTCGCCGCCCATCGATCGAATCAGGTGCTGGCCGAGGTGGCGGCAGCCGATCTGGTCGCCACCGCCGTCGGGGCGGGCAACCTGGCCGCAGTCGCCCCGATCATCGCCGCCGGCCTGGCGCGCAAGGACACCACAGCCAACGTCATTGCCTTCGAGAACCTTCTCGACGCCGGTGGCTACCTGGCCGACCGGGTGGCCGCCGCCATGCGCGAGGCTCCCCAAGCACTCGAACATGGATTCAGCGGCGGGCTGGTGTACGGGGCGATCAGTCAGAGGTTGGGAGACCCGAACGGCCACCGGCCGCTCACCTTCGTCGGCGAGCCCGGTTCCACCTTCGTGGTCGACGGTCGCTACCTCCGCCCCTGCCTTCCCCAACTGGAAGGCATGATCGTCGCCCACGACTACCCGGCCTGGGTTCGTCGCAAGCTCTATACCTACTCGGCGGGCCATGCCGCCACCGCCTACCTCGGTCACCTCAAGGGGTACCACTACATCCATACTGCCATCCGCGACCCCGAGATCCGCTGGGCGGTGGTGGAGGCGATGACGGAGGGCCAGCAGGGATTGGCGGCTTGCCACGGCCGTTCCTTCGCCGGAGGGCCTCAGGATCTGGCTGCGATCGTGGCCCGGTTCGAGAACGCCGGGCTCAACGATCCGATCGAAAGGGTGGGCCGCGACCCGCGACGCAAGCTGCGGGTGGGCGACCGCCTCATGGGCGCGGCACACCTGGCAGAGGAGGCGGGTGTCCGGCCCGAGAAGCTGGCGCTGGCCGCGGCCGCCGCCCTGCTCTTCAGCCCGACGGATCCTGCCGCAGGAGATCTGCAGCGGGACATCGCCACCACCGGACTGGCATCGGCCCTCGAGCACTCATGCGGCATCGACGTTGGCGTCGGGGCGGGCCGGTGGGTCGCAGAGCTTTGGCAGCGAATGATCGGCGGGTGGGAGCCCGGTAACCTGCTTCTCCACCTCGAGCCGATCCTGTGGGCATGGCAATCCGGGCTCAGGCCGTGAACATGCGTATCTGCTTTCTCACGGTGCGCCGGGTGCCGCCCGTGGAGAGCCCACTGCTCGTCGAGGTGTATCGCATCCTCGAGTCGGGCGGCTTCGAGGTTGAGTCTTCGATCGCCGAGGAACGGGTCACCCGCCCCGACCTCCTTCGACCCGAGCACGACCTGTACGTGCTCAAGTCCCACACCGAGCTGTCGCTCAGCCTGGCCGGGATCCTCCACGGCGAAGGGGCCCTGATCCTCAGCCCCTACCCGGCCTGTGCCACCGCCCAGAACAAAATCATCACCTCCCGGCGGCTGCGGGCCGCCGGAGTGCCCATCCCCGACTGCTGGGTGACCGGCCGGCCCGCTCAGATGGGGAGAGCTGCCCAGGAACGGCCGCTGATCCTCAAGCCCTACCTGGGCCACAGGGGCGAGGGGATCATGAGAGCCGAATCGCCCGACGACCTGTTGGCGATGCCCGAGCCCGGCAGCCCCCTGCTGATCCAGCACTACGTGCTGGGCCCGGGCGAGGACCTCAAGGTCTATGTGGTCGGGGAGGAGGTCTTCGCCGTTCGCAAGCCATTCTCCGGCGACAGCTTCACCCGGGCGGGTCGGCCCTGTCCGGTGTCCGACGAGGTCCGCCGGATCGCCCTCGACGCCGGCCGAGCCCTGGGCCTTGGACTGTACGGCCTCGACGTGATCGAGGCCCCCGCCGGGCCGGTGGTGGTCGACGTCAACTACTTCCCGGGCTACAAGGGCGTGGCCGGCGCCGCCCCCCTGGTCGCCGCCTATGTCGAGGCCTACGCCCGGGGTGAGGTCGACCTCTCGGCACACCCTCGCGAAACGGTCATCTGATCGAGGTCGATGCTCCCCCCCGGGCCCGCCGCGCCCTGGCTGCGCTGACCGCCGAGGGCTTCTTCTCCAGGCTCAGCTTCGGTCTCGTCAGCTTTGCCCTCCCCCTGTACGCCGCCCACCTCGGCCTGAGCTTGGCCGAGATCGGGCTGCTCATCTCGCTCAACCTGGCAGTGGCGGTGGCGCTCAAACCGGCAGCTGGCTGGGCGGCCGACCGCTTGGGGGTCAAGCGCACCCTGGTCGCCGCCATATGGCTCCGGAGCTTGGTCACCTTCGGGCTGGTATTCGCCGTCTTGCCCTGGCACCTGTTTGCCATCCGGGCGGTGCACGGGGTGTCGATCGCGCTCCGAGACCCGTCGGTGGACGTGCTCATCGCCGAGCACGGAGGCAAGCGGGCCGTGGCCTCGGCTTTCGCCTGGTACCAAACCGCCAAGAGTGCTGCCGGGGCGCTCGGCAAGGCGCTGGCCGGCGTCCTCATCACCCTCACCTCCGGCCGCTACTCGATGGTGTTCCTGGTGGCGCTCGCCCTCTCGATGGCCCCCGCCCTGGTGGTGGGACGGTACGTCAAGGAACCGGTGATCGAGCACTCCCCACCGCCGGAGATCGATGGCGAGCCAGCCCCCCTAGAGGTTCCTCCCCGCCTCCTCCCCTTCGTGGGCCTGGCCGCGCTGGTGGCGGTGACGGCCGAGATGCTGCACGGCCTCCTCCCCATCTTGGCGGTGGAGTACGCCGGCCTCTCCGAAGCCGAGACCGGCATGCTCTACCTGGTGTCGACGGTAACCGTGATCGTGTGCGGGCCGGTCTTCGGGTGGCTGTCCGACCACGTAAGCCGCCGGCTGGTGTTGGGGGTGAGAAGCGTCGCCAACGTGGGCTCCTCGGTCCTGTTCCTGTTCGTCCCCAACCCGCCGGGGATGCTGGCCGGCAAGGCGTTGGACGACGCCGGCAAGGCGGCGTTCCGACCCGCCTGGGGTTCGGTGATGGCGGAGTTGTCGGGCCACCGCCCCGGGCGGCGGGCTCGGACCATGAGCCAGCTCAGCATGGGTGAGGACGTCGGTGCCATGATCGGGCCGATTCTGGCCGGGTTGCTGTGGGGTGCCTGGGGCGTAGGTGCTCTGTTCGGGGTGAGGATCATCCTGGCGGTGGCGACGGAGGTCTACGCCGGGACGGTGACCCGGCGGCTCGGGCGGTGACCTCTCGGTGGAAGTCTCGGTCCTCGCCCGAGCGAGAGCCGGAGGGAGATCCAGATCAGGCGACGAAGCTCTCGCCGTCGGGAAGGGCGATGACGAAGGCGACCACCGTCGTGGGGCGGTGACCCCAGTCGAGCAGGGTGTCTGCGGCCCTGGCGTTGGCTGCCGGGCGGAACACCTCCCACGGGGTCGAGCCGTCGACCTCGATGTAGAGGGTGTGGCCGCGGATCTCGGTCAGGACGTCGTCGCCGAGATCGAAGGCCTCCATCTCGAGCACGGCCAGGTCGAGCTCGTCGCAGCGGCGGACCAGCGCATCGGCGTCGTCCCACGAGAAGAACCCCTCCCCGTCCTCGGTGCGATGCCTGGCCCTGTGGTCGAACTCATTGGCCAGGGTCAGCGTGGCCGGATCCTCTTCCTCCCAGCCACCGGCCACCCCGTCGTCGGGGCGGGCGAGGTCGATCTCGGACGCGGCGTACGGCGATACGATCGACTCGGCCACGTCGAGCACCCTGAGCAGCTCGCGTAGCTCGAGGTCCTTGACGTCGCCATCCTCGTCGCCGTAGATCTGGACGACGGCGGTGTCGTCGTCCCAGAACACCATCCCGATGAACTCGTCGTCGCGCCACAGCTCGACCACAGGCTCGTCGAACCCCTGGCGCATCGTCTCGACCAGACGCATCGGGATCATGTGGGGAGCATACGTCCCCGGCTCGGGCGGCCCACCGCCATCGTCACCCGAAAGGGGAGCGCCGTCCGGCGCCCCCCATCGGATCATCGGGTTCCTCCGACGCTCAGCCGCGGCGGAGCGAGTCGCGGATCTCGCGCAGCAGGACGATGTCCTCGGCGGGCTCGTCGAGGGCGGGCTCCTCCTCGCCGAACCGCGCCTTGTAGGCCTGGTACGGCTTCACCACGAACAGGAACAGGGCCAGCGCGGTGAGCAGGAACGTGACCACCGCGGTCAGGAACGCCCCGTAGAGAATCACCGAGTCGTTGATGGTCCAGATCAAGCCGTTGAAGCTCGGCTGCCCGAAGAGGATGCCGATGATCGGCATGATCAGGAACTCGACCAGGGCACTGATGACGGCGGCGAAGGCCAAGGCCAGCACCAGGGCGACGGCGATCTCGATCAGATTGCCCCCCAGCGCGAACGCCTTGAAATCGTTGATGAGTTTCTTCATCCCGCGTCACTCCCCTCGGTTCGTAGGACGCCAAGCCGCAACGGTAGCCACCGAATCCAGGATCTCGGCGCACCGGGGAGGGCCGGGGCCGACGGGCTCCGGCCTCGATGGTGACCGGTCGGGCAGGTGCCGTCACCGGTCGCCGGCACGGCGGTAGCATGCGCCGTCACGGACCGGGAAGGATGGATGACGCTACCAGAGGAACAGCTCCAGCCACGCGGAGTGGCCGACGTTTTGGTGAAGGCCTTCGACCTTTACAAGGCGGACTGGCAGCAGTACCTGCTGGTTGCCGCCCTGCTCGTGGTTCCGGTCAGCCTGGTCCAGTTGGGTGCGCTGCAGGCGATCCCGGACGCCTCGACCGACCCGGTCACCTTCTCCGGCGGCGCCCTGTTCGCCTCGCTGATCGGGGTGATCCTCACCCTGATCGCCCAGCTGGTGGTGACCGGCGCCCTCACCCGCTCCGGGGTCGGAGCCCTGGTCGGTCAGCCGGTCAGCGCATCCGAAGGGCTCCGCAACGGGATGAACCGGATCGGCGGCCTCCTCCTGGTGATCATCCTCGAGGCGCTGGCCGTCCTCGCCGGGCTGATCGTCCTGGTCATCCCGGGGCTGATCATCGCCGTGCTGCTCGCCGTGTCCGTGCCGTCGTTCATCGTCGAAGACGTACGGGGGCGCGCCGCCCTCTCCCGGTCGTGGAACCTGGTGAAGCCGGTCTTCTGGCACGTGGTCGGGGTGGTACTCCTCACCGCCTTGTTCACCGGCATCGCCGCCTCCATCCTCGGCCGGATCGGCGGCACCAGCATTGTCGGGCAGTGGCTCTTCTCCACCATCGGCACCCTCCTGGTCACCCCGTTCTCGGCCCTGGTGAGCGCCGTGCTCTACGTCGAGCTGAGGGCAAGGCGCCAGGCTCTGACCACCGCCATGCTGCGGGAGGACCTGGACCGCACCGCGGTGTGACCTGCCCGGGGCTACCGGCGGTCCGGCTCGGGCCGGTGATCAGCGGGGCCAGCCGATGAGCACCACCGCCATCAGGGCGATCAGCACCCCGACGCGCTGGAATGCCGACATCCGCTCGTGCAGGGCGAACCGGGCGATGACGGCGGTCACCGCCGGGTAGAGGGCGGACAGCGTCGAGGCCACGGTGAGCAGCCCCCGCTGGGCGGCGGCGAGGTAGAGGGCGTTCCCCGCGGTGTCGAGCACCCCCGGCCCGACGGACAGGCGCCCCGCCCGACCGGTGGGTTTGGTGCCACCCAGGCGCCACGCCGCCGCCAGCACCACCGGAACGCTGACCAGGCGTGCGCCCAACACCGGCCACATCCCCGCCGCCTCCGAGGTCTGGGCGAAGAAGATGAAGAACAGCCCGAAGCCGAGCCCGGCCGCCAGCGAAGCACCGAGAACCGCGCCCGACAGCCGACCGGAGGGGCCGTCGGCCCCGGAGACGATCACGATGGCGGTGAGCCCCAGCACGACCCCGATCAGGGTGACCGCCCCGGGCCGCTCGCCGGTGGCCAGGGCGTAGCCAACGGGGATCGCAGCCGACAGCACCCCGGTGGTGGGGGCCACGATCGACATCGGCCCCCTGGCCAGTGCCGTCACCAGGCTGAAGCCACCGGCGAGCCCGAAGAGCCCACCGCCGGCACCCCAGAGCAGATCGGACACGGTCGGCGAGGCCGAGCCCATCGTCACCAGCAGCACGGGAACCAGGATCAGGCTCACCGTGTGCATCACCGCGGTGACCTTGATCGGCGCCGCCAGCCGTCCCGCCGAGCCGCCCAGGAAGTCCCCGGAACCGAAGGACAGCGCCGAGCCCAGCGCCAGAAGCTCGGTCACAGCACGCCGGGGATCAGCGTCCGTCGTACCCGGCGGCGGTAGTCGGTGTACTCGGGGTGCCTTGCCAGGAGCAGCTCCTCCTCATGGCGGGCCTTGGCGATGAGCAGGGCGACCAGCCCGATCCACACCACGAGGGCGGCGA
>Ga0136633_1000033_pt1 | contig 89378 bp, 98 predicted proteins | sample AntDrymeUQ832206_2_FD_105494 | JGI IMG/M metagenome (GOLD analysis project Ga0136633, IMG submission 105494) | Polar desert sand microbial communities from Dry Valleys, Antarctica - metaG UQ83 (22.06) | ecosystem: Environmental > Terrestrial > Soil > Desert | place: Antarctica: Dry Valley...
AAGGCCGAGAAGGCTTCCGCGATGGCGTTGCGATCCATGGCGGATTTGCCTGCCGTGATGAGGTAATCGACGGCCTTTTCCGTCTCGCCCGCCTCCGAGAAGTGGATCGCAAGGACCTCGGCGAGCTCGCTGCCGCGATCGGGATAGAGGGCCTCGAGCGCCTCTCCGACCAGACCGTGCAGCTCGCGGCGCTCCTGCTTGAGCAGGGAGCCATAGGCGGCGTCCTGGAGGAGCCAGTGCCGGAAGAGGTACTCCAGCTCCGGCCGCGACGCCGCGAGGCGGATGAGCCCCCTCGCTTCGAGCGTGTCGAGCTGCGCTTCAATGGCCATCGTCTCTCCTACCCCCTTGTCTTGCCCAGGACCCGCTCGAGTACGCGGACCGGGAACTGTCGTCCGATGACCGAGGCCACCCGCAGGCTCCGCTTGGCAGCGTCGGGCAACTGGTCGATCCGAGCGAGGAGAAGCCCGTGGAGATTCTCGGGGATCTCGGCCGATGACGCGTCCGCGGTCGCCACCCATTGATCGCCCTGGCGCTCGATGACGCCCCGCCCGATGAGCATCCGGATCACCTCCTCGACGAAGAACGGATTTCCCTCGGCACGGGCCAGGATCGTCTCGCGAACGGTGCCGGGAAGGGACTCGATCTCGAGAAGGTTCGCGACGAGATCCCGGCTGTCCGCCGCCGACAGGGCCTCGAGACGCATCTCGGCCAGGGCATCGCCAAAGAGCTCGCGGGCCGCGGTGACCAGCTTCCAGCCGGCGGAGTCGGTGTCAGCTCGCAGGGCGCCGATGAAGAGGATGGGGAGCTGCGCGGCGAGCGGCAGCAGCTGGCTCACCAGGTTCACCGATGCCGGGTCGGCCCAATGCAGGTCCTCGCACACCACCACGACGGGTCCCCGGGCCGCCAGCGCGCGGAGCAAACGGTGGATGGAGGCGACGTATCGCCCCTGCATCACTTCGGGATCGATCAGCGCCCGATCAGCCTCTTCAGGGTGGAGCGGCAAGGTCAGCAGGTGGGCGAGGTACGGCGCGGTGTCGGCAGCTTCGTCACCAAGGTCGGCTGCGAGCCGGGAATCGAGGGTCGCCCGCGCTTCTGCCTCGGAGCCGGCGAACGGGATCTGGAAGGTGAACCGAAGCAGGTCGAGGAGAAGGTGATAGGGAAGGTTCCGGCCGTAGGAGACGCAGCGCCCTTCGAGCCAGGTCGAGGATGCACCACCCGCAGCGGCCTCGGCACCTGCCTGGTCGACCACCCACTGGCGGAACTCCGCCAGCAGGCGGCTCTTCCCGATTCCGGGCTCGCCCATCACGAAGGCGACTCGTCCCCGACCGGCCTGGACCACGCCGTGGAGGGATCGCAGGATCTCCACCTCGTTGTCGCGGCCGACCATCGGGCTTCTCAGGCCCGTGCGTTCGAGGCCCCGACTCCGGCCCGGTACCGCCTTCGGCGCCAGCACCCGATAGGCGCGCAACGGCTCCGTCACGCCCTTCGCGACTATCTCGCCGAGGTCCTCGGCCTCGAAGGCGTCCGCCACGAGGCGGTAGGTGTTGGCGGTGATGAGGACGGCGCCGGGCTCGGCCGCCGCCTCCATACGTGCTGCGACGTTCATCGCATTGCCGAGTGCCGTGTACTCGTAGCGCAGGTCCGTCCCGACGGTGCCTACCACCACCGGGCCGCTGTTGATCCCGGCCCGGATCCGGAAGTCGATGCCGTGAGTGGCCTCCAGCTCACGCGCGAACTCGTCGATGCCTGCAACCATGTCGAGCGCCGCGCGAACGGCCCGATCCGGGTCGTCCTCGTGGGCGACGGGGGCGCCGAAAAACGCGACCATCGCGTCGCCTTGGAGCTGCGCGATAGTGCCCTCGTAGCGGAAGACGGCCTGCGACATCAGGTCGAACGCCTCGTTCATCATGGCCGTCCAGTCCTCGGGATCCATCCGCTCGGCAAGGGTTGTCGAGCCGACTACGTCCGCGAAGAGCGCGGTCACCGGCTTGCGCTCGCCGGTGAGCTTCGCCGCGCGCATCTTCTCGATCAGGGGCGAAGGGGCCGCGGCGGCCAGACGAGCCTGGCGAGACTGGTCTGTGTCGCTCGGCTCAGCGAGCGCGTGGCCGCAGTTCGCGCAGAAGCGCGCGTCGGCGGGTACGGCACCGTCACAGCGCGGGCAGGCCAGTGGCGAGGAGTCAACTGTCATCTGGCCGACATCTTAGCCCTCGGCTCGCCAGGACCAGTAATCCGAGCCATCATGTCGGGTTCGATTAGCGACCTAGGCGACATACCAAGCAAGCGCATCATCGAACGTGCGTCGCGAGCGCGGGCACGGGGGCCCACACGGCCCTCTCTGACAACACACGACAACCGCCTCCTGGCGGCGCGGATCATCCTCGACCGGCGCGATTGATGTCACAACGTCTCGCGTATCTCGGGCACCATGGGCGCATGAACGTGATCGACTGGCTGCTCGACTCCGATCCATCCATCCGCTGGCAGGCGATGCGGGACCTGACCGATGCACCTGCGGACGAGGTCTCCACGGAGCGTGCGAAGGTCGCGCGCGAGGGCTGGGGCGCCCAGCTCCTCGCCGCCCAGGATGCCGACGGGAGATGGGGTGGCGGCACCTTCTTCCCCCGGGGGATCGCCACGATGGACACACTGCACCTGCTCTACCTGCTCGGGCCGGACCGAGGGAGTGACGAGGCGCGGCGGGCGATCGCCCCGGTCCACGAGGCCGCCCGATGGGACTACGATGTGAACCTGCGCTTCTTCGAGGGCGAGGTCGAGCCGTGCATCAACGGCCGGGTCGTCGCGATCGGGGCGTACTTCGGGCAGGACGTGCGAGGGATCGTGGACCGGCTGCTGACCGAGCAGATGGCCGATGGCGGCTGGAACTGCGAGCAGGAGAACGGCTCGACCCGAGGTTCGTTCGACACGACGATCAACGTCATCGAGGGCATGCTCGAGTACGAGCGCTCGACCGGGGGGAACGGCGACGTTACGGCAGCCCGACGGCGCGGGGAGGAGTACCTGCTCGAGCGGCGTCTGCTGCATCGCCTGTCCGACGGCGAGATCGGTCAGAAGCGCTGGCTCGACATCGGGTTCCCGTACTCGTGGCAGTACGACATCGTGCGGATCCTCGACCACCTGCGGCAGGCTCGGCCGGAGCCGGACGAGCGCATGGCCGAGGCCCTCGACATCGTCGTCTCGAAGCGCGATGCGAACGGCCGATGGTCGCTCGACCACGCGTACCACGACGCATCGCCGGTCGATTTCGGCGAGGCGGAGGGAAAGCCGAGCCGATGGATCACGCTCCGCGCCCTCCGCGTGCTCCGCTGGGCCGGCCGCTGACCGTTCGCGTCAGGCGTCACGCGCGCCCATACGGCGCTTGGACGCCGGTCGTGCTGTGGGCGGTCATGACGCCACCGCGATTGGTGCCGGCGCGGGGATCGCTGCCGCCGCGGGACCTGGACGCAAGACGACCGGTGACGCGCCCACGCTGATGACGGTCTTGCCACGAGCATGGCCCTCTCCGACGTGGCCGATCGCCTGGGCGGACTCGCTCAGCGCATACGTGCGGTCGATGACAGGCGTCACGAGTCCGGCCTCGATGAGCTCCTTGAGCTCGAGCAGGTCTGCGTGCTTCGTCGACTGGATGAACGTGCGCAGGGTCTGGCTCACGAAGCGGAACATCACCATGCCGGCGATCACGCGACCGCCGCTGGCAAACCAGCGCCTGTCGAACCGTCCGCCGTTCGGCACCAGGATTCCGGTCGGCGTGAGTGCACGCCGCAGGTCGGAGAGCGAATGGTTCGACACGTTGTCGAGGATCAAGTCGTATCGCTGCGCGCCCTGGGTGAAGTCGTCATGGGTGTAATCGATGACGACGTCGGCGCCGATCGATCGGAGCATGTCCAGGTTCCGGGCGCTGGCCACAGCGGTGACCTCCGCGCCGAGCGACTTCGCGATCTGGACCGCGAAGGTACCGATGCCGCCGGAGGCGCCATTGATCAGGACCTTGTGCCCGGCTTCGACGCCCCGCAGGGCCTGGAGGGCGACCTGTCCGGCCATCGGGACAGCTGCTGCCTGTTCGAACGTCAGGTTGCCTGGCTTCCGTGCGAGCGTGTTCTCGGAAGCGGCCGCGTACTCGGCGAACGAGCCATCGGCCGACCCGAAGACCTCGTCGCCCGGCTTGAACCGCGTCACCAGGCTCCCGACGGCTTCGACCGTCCCGGACACGTCGGTCCCGCGAACGCCGGGCCGCCCTTCCGGGCGACCCTCACGCTGGCGTCAGTCGGAAGAAGGAGTCAGCTGCCGGGCACGTACATCAACAGCAGCTGACCATTCTCGCGGCGCTTGTCGTACATCGTGCCGATCGGCGGCCCCGGTGGTTCAGTCCATGTGAACGGCCTGCCCGTCGTCGCCGTCTGGTTCGTATGGGACTGGACGTCGAGGATCCACCACCCGGCCCCCAGCAGCTCAGAGGCATCCACGATGCCGCTTGACTCACCGGGATCCGACGTGGCCGGATTCTGGTCCTGGTCGACCGTGGCGACGTGCGCCCACGTTTCGCCCGAGAGCGAGTACTTCCAGATCTTCGCGTTCGAGGCGTCCTCCTGGACCATGATGCTGTCGGCCCCGACGTCCAAGTTGTCCGGCGCTCGCCATGCGGGATTGCCGGCCACGGCCGGGAGTCCGCCCACCACCGCCGGGCTGCCGCCATCGGCCAGGATGCTGAACTCATCCACGGCCAGCGGGTTCGATGCATTCATCACCATCCGGAAGACCCGGCCGTTCGAGCTGCGCGATTGCGGAACCAGCGGATCGGCCGAATCGGTCAGTCGCCGCAAGCGCCCCGTCACCAAATCCTGGTAGATCCGGGTGTTGCCCGTGTCGGTGAAGTACACCGTGCGCGGATCGTCCGGGTCGTAGGCGATGTCCTCGACCCGGATGAACTGGAAGATGTTGTTCTCGTTCGACCAGTCCTCCAGTGCATCCTGCGGAAGCTTGCTCGTGGTGCCGTGCGCAACGTCCTCGGGCACCGGGATGAACTCGCCGGTCCAGCTGTCCCCGAGGTCGATGTCGAAGTAGTCGTTCGCATTGTTGAATGGGTTCTGCGGCGTGACGGGACCGGCGTCGGTACCGGTCACGCGGAATCCGTAGAGCGTGCCTTCTCCCTGCAGGAAGGAGCTGGCGTTGCGCGTGGAATGCAGGTACAGCTGGCTCAGGTTCGGCCGCTCCGCCGTGGAGGTCGTGGTGAACGTGTCATCGCCAGACAACGACACGATCTGCTTCCTCCAGCCACCCGGGACGACCACGTTGTTCTCGTGGTTGTGCCGGCCATGGCCTTCGAGGGCGTCGTACTTGCCGGTCTGGGTGTCGAGGTAGGCCGCCAGGCCGCCCTGTCGATTCGGGGCGATCGACGGGTCGGCGCCATACGGGGCGCCCGCGGGGATTAGCAGCTGGTCGTTCGACTCCTCGTTCAGCAGCATCGTGTAGTGCGGGAACCCGTGCTCCGGGCCGGCGATGAAGGCCGAGCAGAAGCGGATGAACCCGGCGCTCGCCGGCAGCACCTCCTCGAGCTCCACGATCTGCCGCGTGTCGAGGTTGAGCCGCGCTCGCTGCACGGAGGAGTCCTCGAAGTCCGCCAGGTTCTGGAACGGGACATGAGACTGCTCGAAGTTCACGTAGATGTCGACGTAGAGGGGGCCGCGAGGGCCGCCACTGGTGGTGCGCTCGGCACGGCGGCCGTTCACCGGCACGAGGCCGATGCCGTCGGGAATCCCCTCGAAGGTCTCCCCGTCGAAGGTCTGGCCGCTGTTGATGAGCGGGATCGTGTCTCCACCCGGGACGAGGACGGTGACCATCTCGTTCAGCGGGTTCGGATGACTCGGCTCGGCTGCCGCGGCCGTCATGGGTGTCGCAGTCAGGAGCACGACCGCGGCGAGCAGGGCCTGCGCGCGACGGGCCGCGAATCTGGTTCGAGGCATGGGCAACGGATCCTCCAGGGTGATGCGGTTGCGTGGCCGTCCACTTTGCCCCATCCGGAGCGGATTGTGAAGCGTTACGGCCCGCTAACAGCAGCCACCGCTGCCGCACCCGCACGCCGAAACCATCGCGATTTCGGCTGCATCGACCGGAGCGGGTGCGCTCAGGGTCGCTGGCTTGGTGGCCTTGACGATGACACTGTGCATGCCATCGGCGACCTGGTGGGTGGGCGTCAGGGAGGTGCCGGTCAGGCCGGCGTCGCGCAGGCCGGACGCGAACTCGGCGAACGACAGGGCACCAGCGATGCAGCCCACGTACGAGCCTCGCTCGGCGCGCTCGTCGGGCGACAGCGAGTCCTCGGCGACGATGTCGGTGATGCCGATGCGCCCGCCCGGTCGCAGCACCCGCGCGATCTCGCGGAAGACCGCCGGCTTGTCCGCGGCCAGGTTCACCACGCAGTTGCTGATGACGACGTCGATCGAGTCGCCCGGCAGCGGAATCGCTTCGATGTGACCCTTCAGGAACTCGACGTTGCCCGCACCGGCCTCTGCGGCATTGCGCCGGGCAAGCGCCAGCATCTCGTCGGTCATGTCGAGCCCGAATGCGCGGCCCGTCGGCCCGACGCGCTTTGCGGAGAGCAGCACGTCGATCCCGCCACCCGATCCCAGGTCGAGCACCCGCTCACCCTCGCGAAGGTCGGCGACGGCGGTCGGGTTGCCGCAGCCAAGTGAGGCGAGGACGGCCGCGTCGGGAAGTGCCTCGCGCTCGAGCGCGCTGTACAGGCCGGCGCCGATCCCCTGCTCGGGGCCGCAGCACGCGCCGCTCCCCGAGGCGGCCTGGTTGGCGGCCGCGGCGTAGCGCTCGCGGACCATGTCGTGCACCTGATCGGTCATTGGGCACCTCCATGCTGCGGGGTCGGGTCGAGCTGGACGAGCCCGGCCAGGCTTGCTCCGATGCCGCCGAAGCGGCGCGCGAGATCGGGCGCGAGCGAGTAGACGATGTTCGTGCCCTGCCGCTCGCTGGTAAGGACACCCGCCTCGCGGAGGACCTTGAGGTGATGGCTGACGGTCGGCTGGCTGACATCGCAGCACTCGGTGAAATCGCACGCGCAGATGCCGTCGCTCTCAGCCAGCTGGCGAACGATCGACAGGCGGACCGGGTCGGCCAGGGCGGACAGCAGCATGATGTCGGGATCGGCACTTCTCATCTTGGCCGAAGTATATCGACGTTGGTCCATATTGACAAGCCTCGATATCACGCGGTAGGGTCGTCGCGATACACGAGGAGTCACCACATGGATCTCACGACCGAGCTGCTCGTCGCCAGCCACCAGGCCGATCTTCGGCGAGCCGCGCGTGCACGCCGCCTGAGCGCGTCGGTTGACCGATGCCTCCGCCTGCGCTTCGGCTTCCTGCCCGTTCGCGAACCCTGCGATGAGCGCGGAAGGAGGTGAGGGAGATGCGGAACAACGATGGCTGCTGCGATGGCAACTGCGAGTGTGCCGGCGGCGCCTGCTGCTGAGCCGACCCGGGGCCGGTCACCCCGAGCGGGTGATCGGCTCCACCATCCCTCTGCGCAAGCTCGGCTTGATGTCCCCTTGATGAGAGCGCGCAAGGATGTCGGGGTGACGATCCACGGCGGTGCGCACCGCATGGCGATGAGGCGCGAGCGGGCCGCCAAAAAGCGCAGGCATGGCCCGGCGCCTCGCACGATGGGACGAGAGGAGCACGAATTGCGCGCTGACGAACGGCCGATCGATGTCTCGCAGGATCTCGGTGAGGAGACAGATGACCGCGACCGTGGCTACGGGTTCGCGATCACTGACGGCGATGTCGTCCAGCTTGATCCCGACGAGGACGAACCCGAAAGGGACTAGGCGCCAAATGCGCGTCACCGGTGTTCCCGGTTTGGTAACAGTGCTGCGTGCCCAGCTCTGAGACCGATCGCGGCCACGCGCGTGGCCGTCTCGCAGAGCTGTTGGTCGTCTTCGGCTCGCTCGGCATCATCGGCTTCGGAGGGCCGGCGGCGCACATCGCCCTCATGCGCCGCGAGGTGGTCGAGCGACGCCGCTGGCTGACCGATGCACAGCTCGTCGACATGATCGGCATCACCAGCCTCATCCCCGGGCCGAACTCGACGGAGCTGGCGATGCTCGTCGGGCGCCTTCGCGGCGGCGGTGCGGGCCTCGCCGTGGCCGGGCTCGCATTCATCCTGCCGGCCGCGGCGATCGTCCTTGTCCTGGCCTGGGCCTACGTCACCTTTGGCCAGACGCCGACCGGCGAGGCGCTGCTGTACGGGATCAAGCCGGTGGTCGTGGCGCTCGTCGGCGTGGCGCTCGTCGCGTTCGCGCGGACCGCGCTGACCGGACCTCTGCGGATCGCGGTGGCCGCCGCGGTTTCGCTGCTGTGGGTGGCCGGCGTGAACGAGCTGGTGCTGCTCGCTGCTGGAGCCGTCGCCGTCGCCGTGACGAGGGTCGGCACCCGACACCCGTGGACTGCCATCGGCCTCGTGCTGCCGCTCGCCGGGGCCGCGGCGGCGGCGGCGGTGAACCTGCTCACGCTGGCCACGGTCTTCCTCAAGGCCGGCGCGCTGCTCTACGGATCGGGCTACGTGCTGCTCGCCTTCCTGCGCGGCGATCTCGTCGAGCGCCTGGGCTGGCTGACCGATGCCCAGCTGCTCGACGCCGTCGCCATCGGCCAGGTGGCGCCGGGTCCGCTCTTCACGACGGCGACCTTCATCGGCTACGTGCTGGCCGGCATTCCCGGTGCCGTCGTGGCAACCATTGCGATCTTCCTGCCCGCCTTCGTGCTCGTCGCGATCATCGGCCCGATCGTCGAGCGATTGCGCGACCGGCCGCTGGCGGCTGCGCTGCTTGACGGCGTCAACGCGGCGGCGATCGGGCTCATGGCGGCCGTCTCGGTGCAGCTCGGCGCATCGGCCATCCGCGATCCGCTCACGGTCGCCCTCGCGCTGACGGCGACTGCGGCGCTGTGGTGGGGCCGCGTGCCGTCGGTGCTGCTCGTGGCCGTCGGCGGCGCGGTCGGGCTTGCGGCGTCCGCGGCCGGGATCGGTCCTTAACACACCGTTGACGCTCCGCTAAGGCCACGTTAAGGGCCTCCACCCACGCTGCGGAGTGCAACCGGAGTGGCCAGCAGCTTTCGCATCTCATCCACACACTTCCCCCAACCGGAGGATGAATTGACCGTGAACCGCAAGTGGTGGCGATCGCTGCTCGGCATGAGCATGGTGCTGATGCTCGTGCTGGCGGCGTGCCAGAGCAACACCGGCGAGTCGGAAGAGCCGACCGACGCGCCAACGACCGAGGAGAGCAACGCCCCGGAGAGCGAGCCCGGCGGCAGCGCTGCCGGTGAGATCTTCGTCTCAGGGTCCTCGACCGTCGAGCCGATCACGAACGCGGTGGCCGAAGCCTTCGCCGCCGACAACCCCGACTTCCAGTACACCGTCGAGGGTCCGGGCACCGGCGACGGGTTCGCGCTGTTCTGCAACGGCGAGATCGACATCGCCGACGCCTCGCGTGCCATCAGCGAGGAAGAGATCGCGCTGTGCGAGGACGCCGGCGTCGAGTACGCGGAGCTCCTGGTCGCATATGACGGTCTCTCCGTGGTCACCTCCGCGGAGAACACGGACGTCACCTGCCTGAGCTTCCTGGACCTCTACGCGCTGCTCGGCCCCGAGTCGGAGGGCTTCGCCAACTGGAGCGACGCCAACGACCTGGCGGCGGAGCTCGAGTCCGAGCTGGGCGACGAATTCGGAGCGACGAACGCACCATATCCGGATACCTCGCTCGACATCACGGCGCCCGGTGAGGAGTCCGGTACCTACGACAGCTTCGTCGAGATCGTGTTCGGCGACATTGCCGAGGCACGCGGCACCGAGGAGATCTCCCGCATCGACTACACCGCGTCGGCCAACGACAACGTGATCGTCGAGGGCATCGCGGGCAGCCCGTCGTCTCTCGGCTGGGTCGGGCTCGCCTTCGCCAGCGAGGCGGAGGGCCTGGCCTCGCTCGAGATCGATGGCGGCGATGGCTGCGTGGCCCCGTCGGATGAGACGGTCGCCGACGAGTCGTACCCGATCAGCCGCCCGCTCTTCATCTACCCCAGCCTGGCTGCGGTCGATGAGAATCCGGCGGTCGTGCCGTTCGTCGACTTCTACGTCTCCGAGGGCCTGGCCCTCGCCGGCGAAGTCGGCTACGTCGCACTGACCGACGAGCAGGGCCAGGCGACCCTCGAGGCCTGGGAAGGCCGCTAGGCCCTCGTCCCTGCCTGAGATCCCGCCGGGTGGGCGAGCCTCCACCGCCCACCCGGCGCTTCGTCCCAGCTCGGTGCTAAGGTAGCCCGCGACCGATGACGGCCTCCGACCAGCCCTCCGCGCGCATCTCGATCGGTGACCTGCGAGGCAGTCCCGCGCGTCGCCGTCGCGAGCTAACGGTGCGCATCCTCTTCCTGGCCGCCGCATCGCTCTCGATCGTCATCAGCCTCCTGATCATCGTCTCGCTGGCCGGGCAGGCCTGGACCTTCATCTCGCAGGTCGACCTGGCCCTCATCGTCGAACGCGGCTGGTTCCCCCGCCGCGACCTGTACAGCATCCAGACGATCGTGGCGGGCACGCTCACGGTTGCCACCATCGGGATGCTCGTTGCGGCGCCACTCGGCCTCGGCGCCGCCATCTACCTGAGCGAGTACGCCTCGAGCCGCGTTCGCCGCACGATCAAGCCGATCCTCGAGATCCTGGCGGGCATCCCGAGCGTGGTGCTCGGCTATTTCGCGCTCCAGGTCATCAGCCCGACCATCGTCGATCCGATCTGCCCGGGTGCGACCGAAGGCTTCAACATGGCCGCCGCCGGCATCGGCGTCGGCATCCTGATCACCCCGCTCATTGCATCGGTCGCCGAGGACGCGATGTACGCGGTCCCCGGTTCGCTGCGTGAAGCGTCATACGGCCTCGGTGCGCGGAAACGGACGACGAGCCTCAAGATCGTGTTCCCGGCCGCGATCAGCGGGATCGTCGCCGCGCTCATCCTCGGCTTCTCGCGCGGCATCGGCGAGACCATGGTGGTCTCCATCGCCGCGGGCGCAACCGGCGGCTCGCTGTTCACCGTGAACCCGTGCGAGCCGGGCCAGACGATGACCGCGGCCATGACGGCGCTCGCCACCGGCTCCGACCAGGTCCGGGGAGCGACATTGGCATTCCCCAGCCTCTTCTTCGTGGGGCTCGTCCTGTTCGTCTTCACGCTCGTCCTCAACCTCGTCGCCGACCGCTTCGTGCGCAGCGTCAGGATCCGGTACTGATGGCCAGCACACCGCGGGCCCAGGCAATGACCGGAGCGGAGGCCGTTCGGCGATCGATCGAAGGCGGCCGGACGGACTGGCGCAGCGTCGCCTTCCAGGGGTTCCTGGTCCTGTTGCTCGTGCTCACCCTCGCCGTGCTTGCCTGGCTCCTGGTGGTCGTCTTCGTCAACGGCGTCCCGGTCCTGGCCGAACGCGGGGCCGACTTCCTCTTCAGCCCGCTCGCTTCCCGGCCCGCGGAGGCGGGAGTCGGGCAGGCGATCGTCGGCTCGCTCTACCTGATGTTGTTCGTGGCGCTCATCAGCTTCCCCCTCGGGATCGGCGCGGCCGTGTACCTCGAGGAGTACGCGCACGACTCGCGGTTCACGCGGTTGATCAACACGATCGTGCGCAACCTGGCCGGCGTCCCGTCGATCGTGTACGGGCTCCTGGGCCTCGCAATCTTCGTCGTGGCGCTGGCCGACTTCACCGGGGGGCGCAGCCTACTGTCCGGCGGCCTGACGATGGCGATCCTGGTACTGCCGATCGTGATCATCACCTCCGCGGAAGCGCTTCGGGCCGTTCCAGGCGCCATCCGAGAAGCAGCGTTCGGCGTCGGCGCCACGCGATGGGAGGTCGTGCGCAGCCACGTCCTGCCGTATGCCGCCCCTGGCATCTTCACCGGCACGATCCTGTCGATGGCGCGCGCGTTCGGAGAGACTGCCCCCCTCATCCTGGTCGGCGCGGTCGTGGGCGGATTCAATGTCGAGTACGACAACATCCTGGGGACGCTGCAGGGTCGATACACGGCGCTCCCGACGACTGTCTACGACTGGGCGCGCAAGCCACCATCGTTCAGCGGAAACGTGTATGCGGCGATCGTCGTGTTGATCGTCGTCCTGCTGCTGGTCAACGCCCTGGCGATCTATCTGCGCAATCGGTTCGAGCGAAGGTGGTAATGGAGTGACCGTGAAAACCAGAGACCCAAAGCCCGCCGAGCCCGAGCGCGACGTTCGCGAAGGACCGACAATACGGGTGATGGCAACCCAGACACTGGACGAGTCCGAGCAGATCGAGCCGGCAGCCGCGGGCGAGCACGGAAGCCTGGACTTCGCGGCTGACGAGGTCGTCTTTGATCTCCAGTCGCTTTCGTGCTTCTACGGTTCGTTCCGCGCGGTCCGCGACATCAGCCTGCGCGTACCAAAGAACCAGGTCACCGCGATCATCGGTCCATCAGGCTGCGGCAAGAGCACCCTCCTGCGCAGCTTCAACCGCATGAACGACCTCGTCGACTCCGCACGGATCGAGGGCAGGATCCTCTACCACGGCGTGGATCTGTACGCCGATGGGGTCGACCCGGTGGAGGTGCGGCGCCGCATCGGCATGGTCTTCCAGAAGCCGAATCCGTTCCCCAAGTCGATCTACGACAACGTCGCGTTCGGCCCGCGTGTCGCCGGTTACAAGGGAAACATGGACGAGCTGGTCGAGCGCTCACTGAAGCGCGCGGCCATCTGGGACGAGGTCCACGACAAGTTGCGCGAGCCTGGCACGGCGCTGTCGGGCGGACAGCAGCAGCGACTGTGCATCGCCCGCGCCATCGCGGTCGAGCCTGACGTGATCCTCATGGACGAGCCGTGCTCCGCACTCGACCCGATCGCGACGCTCAAGATCGAGGAGCTCATGCGGGAGCTCAAGCAGAACTACACGATCGTCATCGTCACTCACAACATGCAGCAGGCGGCGCGCGCCAGCGACTTCACCGCCTTTCTGACCATGGGCGAGGATCGGGCCGGCTACCTGGTGGAAATGGCACCGACGCAGGATCTCTTCACGCGCCCGGCGCATCGGCTCACCGAGGACTACATCACCGGCCGATTCGGCTGACGGGGGAAGGAGCACAGACCATGGAGCGCGCAATCGACGCACCCGGGAGCGACACCGGGACGCAGGGTCCAGCCGGCCCGCCGGGGCCGCGGGCAACCTTCGACCGGGCGCTCGACCGCGTCAAGGACGACGTGCTGCGGCTCGGCGCCCGGGTCGAGCAAGCGCTCGAGCGTGCTGGGCGAGCCCTGGTGCAACGCGATCCTGACCTCGCCGACAAGGTCCGCTGGGAAGATGCCGAGGTCAACGAGCTTCAGCGCCAGATCAACACCGAGATCACCGCCCTGATCGCGACGCAGGGGCCGGTGGCCCGCGACGTTCGGGAGCTGCTGGCGCTCTACCATGCGGCCGCCGAGCTCGAGCGGATGGGCGACTACGCGGTGAACATCGCCAAGCTCGCCCAGCAGCTCGCCAGCGAGCCGGAGACGCCCATCCTCAAGCAGATTCCGCGCATGGAGCAGATCTGCCGCGAGCAGCTGCGCGACGCGATGCGGGCATTGGTGGACATCAGCGAGTCGGATGCCCGAGGCGTCGCCCAGCGCGACGACGAGATCGACCACCTCTACAACAGCGTGTACGAGGACGCCATCCAGCTCATGACCGTCGCACCCGAGCGCGCCCGGCAGGCGACCCACATGCTGTTTGCCGCGCATCACCTCGAACGGCTCGGTGACCGCGTGACGAACATCGGCGAGGACGTCGTCTTCCTTGCGACCGGCCAGGTCGAGGATCTCAACCCCTAGGGGGGACCGATGCGACGGCGACTCCTCCTCGTCGAGGACGATCCGACCCTTCGCAGGGCGCTCAGCTTCAACCTGACGCGCGAGGGCTACGAGGTCACGTCCGCTGCCGATGGTGAGGCCGCCCTGGAAGCGGCCAGGAGCGAGCGGCTCGACCTCATCCTGCTCGACGTCATGCTCCCGGGGATGAGCGGGGTCGAGGTGCTCCGCGTGCTGCGTCGGGAGGGCGTCACGACGCCCGTGATCATCCTGTCGGCCAAGGGCGACGAGATCGACCGCGTCGTCGGCCTCAAGGTCGGCGCCGACGACTACGTGGCCAAGCCGTTCAGCCGGCCCGAGCTGTTGGCGCGGATCGAGGCCGTGCTGCGCCGCCATCGGCGCGAGGCCGAGGAGCCGGAGCGGCGAGACCAGCTCGCGTTCGGGAAGGTGGAGATCGACGTGGCGCGGCGCGAGGTGACGATCGGCGGCGAGCCGGTCCATCTCACCACCAAGGAGTTCGACCTGCTGGCCCACATGGCGGCCAGCCCGGGCCGGATCTTCACGCGCGACCAGCTGCTGGCGCGGATCTGGGGCTACGACTACCTCGGCGACGGCCGCACGGTGGACGTGCACGTGAGCTGGCTGCGCGGGAAGCTGCGCGTCGCCGACGGGCACAACTACTTCCGCACGGTGCGCGGGGTCGGTTACGCCTTCGCCCCGCGGCCCGCGTGACCGGCCCGACCTCCTCCGCCGCCTTCGAAGCGCTGCTCGCCCGCCAGGGCGGCGACCTGCTGCTCCTGGTGGACGATCGCCTGCGGATCGTCCGTGCCGGGACGGAGGCCGGGGCGCTCGCCGAACGGGGGAGGTCCTCCCTGGCCGGCATGAGCCTGATCGCGGCCTTTGGCTCGGCCTCGCTCGATGTGGTTGCGCGACAGGCGGCCTCGAGTGGCGAGGCGACGAGTGGCGAGGCCGACCTCGGTCGGCTGGGCGCGCGGCACTTCGCGGTGGACGCGGTGCCACTCGACGACGGCGGCCTCGTCATGTCCCTCCATGACATCACCGCGTTGCGGCGTATCGAGCGGGTGCGACGCGACTTCGTCGCCAACATCAGCCACGAGCTGAGGACCCCGCTCACGTCCATCAAGCTGCTGGCGGAGACCTTGAGCTCCGGCACGGTCGACGACGGCCCGACGATGCGCGAGTTCGCCACCCAGATCGAGCGCGAGACCGATCACCTGGCGCAGCTCGTCGACGAGCTGCTCGACCTGTCCATGATCGAGTCGGGGGAGACGAAGCTTGCGCTGGAGGCGCTCGACCCCGAGGAGGTCGTGGCAGACGTCGTCGCCCGCATCGGTCCGGTCGCCGACCGCAGCGAGGTGACCCTGGGCCGGCTCCCCGCCCCGGAATCGGTCGCACGCGCGCTGGCCGACCCGGCCCGTCTGGGCCAGGCCCTGCTCAACCTGGCCCACAACGGGGTGAAGTACAGCCATCCCGGTGGCGAGGTGCGGATCGGCTGGGAGGTCGTGAACGACCGCGTGCGGTTCTCCGTCGCCGACGACGGGATAGGGGTGCCGGAGACGCACCAGCAGCGCATCTTCGAGCGCTTCTACAAGGTGGACCGATCGCGCGCGCGCGAGCGGGATGCGCGCGATCCCGGTGGCAGCGCCGGCCTGGGGCTGGCCATCGTGCGGCACATCGCCGAGGCGCATCGCGGAGCAGTCGGGCTGCTGTCGGAAGAGGGCGTCGGGTCGACCTTCTGGATCGAGGTCCCGCGAGCCTAGACTCGTCCGGCCCAGACGCCGACCGGCTCGAAGGTCATCGGCACGTCCACGAGGATCAGCTCGGACGATGCGACGGCGCGGATGCGAAGCTCGGGCTGGTGGGTCACCTTTGCGGCGTCACCCGTCGCCACGGACTCGTCGTCGAAGGTCGCCTCGCCGCCGATGAGGTAGGCGTAGGCCCCTCGACCCTCGCCGATCGGATGGACGACCTCCACGCCCGGCTCGAGCGACGCAACGTGGACCGACGCATCCTGGTGGACCTTCACGACCTGCCCGCCCTCGGACCCGATCACCTTCAGCAGCCGGTTCGTCCGCTCGGCTTTCGTGAAGGCGCGCTGCTCGACCTCGGGGGCGAGGCCGGCGGCGTCGGGCAGGATCCAGATCTGGATGAAGCGCATGGGCTCGTCGGGCGATGCGTTGAGCTCGGAGTGCAGCGCGCCCGATCCGAGCGTCATGCGCTGCACCGAGCCGGCGGGCAGAGGTCCGAATGGGCCGCCGACGTTGTCCTCGTGCCCGAACGTCCCCTCCACCACGTAGGTGAGCCCCTCGACGTCGCGGTGGGGATGCAGCGGCCAGACGGCCCCGGGGATGAGACGGTCGTCATTGAAGACGCGCATCGCGCCGAAGCCGTCGTTCTCGGGATCGCGGTACTCATCGAAGCTGAAGTGCCAGCGCGCCCGGTACCAGCCGCCGCTGGTTTCGAAGATCTCACGGTCCCGTCGGATGGTGATCATCGGTCAGCTGGCGACGGTCGAGTGGGCTGGGTCACTGTCCAGGTCATGGAGGGCTCCGGAGCGATGGCGTATGATTGACCATGCAATCATATAGGGCGGACATGCAACCACAACGGGATCGACGCCGATGACCGAGCAGATCTCACGCCACGACCCGCGGCTGGCCGCATGGAGCACGTTCCTGCGGGCGCACGCCCATGTCGTGCGCGAGCTGGAGCGAGAGCTTCAAGCCGTACAGGATCTGGCGCTCACCGATTACGACGTCCTGGTCCAGCTCGCCGCGGCGGGCGATCGGCGCCTGCGCATGAGCGAGCTGGCCGATCGGCTTCTCCTCTCCCGCTCGGGCGTGACCCGGCTAGTCGACCGGCTCGTCGCTGAGGGACTCGTCGAGCGTGTGTCGTGCGAGTCCGACCGGCGTGGTCAATGGGCCGCGCTGACCGACGCCGGCTACGATCGCCTGCGTCGCGCCTCGCCGACGCACCTGCAGGGCGTGGCCACGCACTTCCTGGATCGTCTCTCGACCGACGAGCTCACCTCTCTCGAGCGCATGCTCGCGAACGTGCTGGACGGGCGCGGATAGCCGCTCAGGACCCGGAGGCGGCCTCATCGCGCAGGCCGCGGACCATCCCGGCCCGCGGGTCGTCCGGCGCCAGCTCCAGGAAGCGATCGAAGGCCTCGGCCGCCGCGGAAGCATCCTCCCCGCCGCGCAGCGCGATGAGCCCGTCGAAGAACGCGAGCTCCACCGGATCGGCGGTCGCGATTCCGGCGTACGAGTCGTGGACGGCGCGCGCGTTCGCGAAGTCGCCGGCGCGCAGGTAGGCGGTCAGGCTGCGCTCGTAGGCATCGGCGCGATCCGGCTCGAGCTCGATGAGGAGACGGAGCGAGACCGCCGCGCGCACCAGGTAGTCCCGGGTCGATCCCTCGAGGTACGCGTCGGCGAGGTCGGACAGCGTGGCCGGATCCGGCGCACCAGGGTCGAGCTCATCGAGCAGTCCCGCGATCCGATCCTGCCGGTCGGCCTCGGCAGCCTCGGCATCCGCGAGGGCCTGGTTGACGACGGTGCGGTTGGCGAGCCCGGTGGCGGGGAGCAGCGCACCACCCAGCAGGATCGCGGCGGTGATACCGGCGGCCACCAGGCCAAGCCGCGGGACTCGCTCCGGGCTCCGGAGAGGGGCGACGGGGCGCGGGGCGGGTCCATCGAGCGCGGCGCGGGTCGTGGCGGCGCGGGACTCGGCCTGCGCAAGCTGCTCGGCATAGGCGGAGCCGTCGAGGGAGCCGGCGCGGTGATCGGCCTCGACGTCGCGCAGCGCCTCGATGGCCACACGATGGCGGACCACCGCGGCGTCCTGTTCGTCCTCGCCCGCCAGCGCCTCGACGCCGCTGCGCAGGAGCGGCGGCACCACGAATGCCGCCGCGGCAATCAGGCCGATGAGCAGGACAAGCGGCTCAGGCATCGAGCGCCTCCGCCTCCTCGCGAAGGCCGCGCCGCTCCTCCGCCGTGAGCGGGGAAGCGGCCGGGGGCGGACGAGTCCGCCCCGCGAGCCAGGCCACCATGCCCGCGATGCCGGCGATCACGAACGCGAGCGGGACAAGCCACGGTAGCGGTGATCTGGGCGCGAGCAGGATCCAGTCGCCGTAACGGGCGACGAAGTGGTTGCGCACGGCCTGGTCGGAGCCGCCCGTCGCAAGCAGCTCGTCGATCTGGCGCCGGATCTCGCGTGCCGAGCTGGTTGGTGAGTCCGCGACCGAGAGGCCCTGGCAGTCGGGGCAGCGCAGCTCACGCGCCAGCGCCCCGGCACGCTCCGAGAGTGTCGGCTCCGGGCCGGGCCGGACGGAGAAGACGATCGAGAGGGCGGCGAGCGCCAGTAGCGCGCCGAGGGCGATGGTCGGCAGGTGGCGCGTCATCGCTCGGCCACGTTCAGGATGCTGGCCATGCGGTCGGCCAGCAGGGCATCGGTCAGCGGGCCGAACTGCTTTGCGCGGACGATGCCGTCGGCGTCGACGAAGAACGTCTCCGGCGGGCCTGTCACGCCGTAGTCGATCGCCAGCGCGCCACGCTCGTCGACCGCATGGGCGTAGCCCGCGTTCCCGTAGCGGGCCAGGAAGCTCTCGGCGGCTCCGGGGTCGTCCTGGTACAGGACGCCGACGATCGTGACCTCGTCGCCATACCGTTCGTGGGCCGCGGCGAGCACGGGATGCTCGTCGACGCACGCGGGGATGCACCAGCTCGCCCAGAAGTTGACGACGTACGGTCGCCCGGCAAGCGCGTCGGTGCCGAGCGCCTTCCCGTCGAGGGTGGTCAGGCTCCACTCCGGCGCCGGGCGCCCGAGGATCGGCGAGGCGATCTCGCGCGGATCGCGCCCGAATCCGCTGAGGAGCAGGAGGCCGAGCGGCAGCACCACGAGCGGGATCAGCAGCCAGCGCAGGTGGCGCATCAGGCGCCCTCGACCGGGCTGACCGATGGCGCTCGCTGCGGCTGGGCCGCGGCCACCGCGACCCGCCGGCGCTCGGGCCAGATGGCGAACGTCGAGCCGATGCCGACGATCACGCCGCCGATCCAGATCCAGACCACGAGCGGGTTGACGAAGAGATGCAGCGTCACCGCCTGGGTGGAAGGGTCCGACGCCAGGAGCGTGACGTAGAGGTCCTCTCCGAACGAGGTGCGCACCGCCGGCGTCGCGATGGCGGTCGGCGAGTTCGGATAGTCGCGGAGCGCCGTGCGCAGCGAGCCGGTCTGCGGCCCGGTGTAGGTGAGCTCGGCGCGCGTCTCGATGACACGGGCGTCGGCGGCGAGTGGCTCGACCACGAGGCGCTCGTGGCGGATCTCGTACGCGCCGATGCGCGCGGTCTCGCCCGGCCCGATCGTGACCGTGGCATCGGTCGCCAGGCCCGATGAGATCGCGACGGCGATCGCCATCACGAGGACCCCGACGTGGACGGTGTAGCCGCCGTAACGGCGTCGGTTGCGCGTCGCCAGGCGCCAGGTCGCGGTCAGCGCATCCTCGTCCCGGCCTCGGGCGCGGGCGCTGGCGCCGCGGATCACCTCGCCGATCATGATCGCGCCGACCAGCACCGCAATCCCAAGCGTCACCAGGACCGCGGCGCTTCGCAGCCCGAGCGCCAGGCCCGCGGCAACCACCACGGCACCGAGGATCGACGGGACGGCGAAGCGATCGCGCAGCGTAGCCCAGGATGCCTGGCCCCAGGGCAGGGCGGGGCCGATGCCCATCAGGAAGAGGAGGGCAACGAAGATCGGCGCGTTGACCGTGTTGAACCACGGTGCACCGACGCTGATCGTATCGCCCGAGGTCGCGGTCACCAGCAGCGGCAGAAGCGTCCCGAACAGGACCGCGAAGGTGAGCCCCAGGAACAGGACGTTGTTGAGCAGGAAGGCGGACTCGCGGCTGAGCAGTCCGGACGGGCGCCCACCGCCGATGAGCCCGGGCAGCCGCCACACCAGCAGGCCGAGCGACAGGGTCAGGGCGAGGAGGATCGCGCCCAGGAACCAGGGGCCGATGGCCGACTGGGTGAACGAATGGACGCTGATCACCACGCCGGATCGGGTCAGGAAGGTGCCGACCAACGTCAGCGTGAAGGTCGCGATCACGAGCGCGCTGGCCCAGATGCGCAGGCCGCCGCGACGCTCGGCCACCATGGCCGAGTGGACGAACGCCGTCGCCGTCAGCCACGGCAGAAGTGCCGCGTTCTCGACCGGGTCCCAGGCCCAGTAGCCGCCCCAGCCGAGCACCTCGTAGCTCCACCACGCGCCGGCGATGATGCCGAGCGTGAGGAAGATCCACGGCACCAGGGTCCAGCGCCGGACGATCCGCAGCCACTCCTCGTCGAGACGCTTCGTCACCAGCGCCGCCACCCCGAACGCGAACGGCACGGCCATCCCCGTGTAGCCCAGGTAGAGCAGCGGCGGGTGGAGCGCCATGAATGGATGATTCTGGAGCAGCGCGTTCGGGCCGATCCCCTCGGCGCCCACCGGCGCCGTCAGTGCGAACGGGTTGCCGGCCCACGTCATCACGGCGAAGAAGAACAGGTTGACGCACGCCAGCGTCGCGCCGACCCACGGCATCAGGAGCCGATGCCGTGCGCGATGTCGGTGGAGCACGACCGACGCCCAGCCGGTCGCCAGCAGCGTCCAGAACAGGATGGATCCCTCGAGCGCGGCCCACAGGCTGATGGCACTGATGAACGCGGGCGTCGTCGTGGCGTTGTTCTCTGCCACGTACAGCACGCTGAAGTCGTGGGTCAGGAGCGAGATCACCATCGCCACGCAGCCGACGAGGGCGGCCACGAAGGAGCCGATGACGGCACGCCGCCCACTCGCCGCCAGGCGCTCGTCCCGGCCGCCCGCGGCGAGGACGAAGGCCACGACTGCGTAGGTGGTCAGGCCCAGCCCGATCACGATCGATGCGTGCCCGATGGTCGGGATCATGACCGCTCTCGATATTTCGAGGTCAGTTCACGTGGCCGGCATGCCGCGCTGCTCATGCGCCATGAGTCGACGACCGATGCGTATGGGCTGCGTGCGGGCGCGCGGTTGGAGCTGGCCATCACTCGATGGACCGCGAGAATCGCACGCCACGACGACCTCCGGTGCAGCACGCTCGATCCGTCGAGACCAGACGTGGCGATCATGGATCTTCGCCCGGGTCGATGACCTGGTCCGACGGCACGTCGCCGGGCGCCGGTGCCTCGTAGTTCTCGTCGTGCTTGACGATGACCTGGGTCGCCTCGAAGACGCCGTCGGATCCGAGCGCCCCCTCGACGACGGCACCGGAACCCTCCCGGAAGGAGCGGGTCGGGGCGACGGTCGAATGGACGGGGATCGACGCATCGCCATCGGTCAGGACGAACGCCAGGTCGGTGGCCGGTCCGGAAACGCTGCCGATGGCGACCTGCCCCCCGAGGCGCACCGTCTCGCCCACCGCGGCATCGCCGCGGGCCAGGAGCTCCGTCGGGGTCAGGTAGTAGACGAGCGCGTTGCCGACGCTGCTGAAGGCGAGATAGCCGATGACCGCCAGCACCACCCCGACCAGGACCAGGATCCCCCACGGCCGCCGGCGCGGCGGGAGCATCGGCTCGGTGGGCGCCGAGACCGTCATCGCCCCTCGTCGTCGCGGGTGGCGGCCGCCCGCAGCCGCCGCCAGAGCGCGACGCTGTAGGCCGCCAGGCCGCCAACGATGACGACGTACGCGGCAACGACGAAGCCGGCATCGGTCATCGGGCCGCCTCCGCCGTCCGTGCGCTGACGATCCGGTCCAGGCGCCGCGCCTCCTCGCGCGCGTCCGTGGCACGGGCGAGCTGATAGCGACGGACCATGAGATACAGCCATGCCAGCGTGAAGGCCGCCAGCATGCCCAGCAGCGTCCCGACGAAGAGCAGTGGCGCCGCGGGATTGAGCACGCGGTCGGGCGAGGCGATCGTCGCGGTCTGGTGCAGGCCGCGCCACCACTCGACGCTGAAATGGATGATCGGGATGTCGATGGCTGCGACGGTCCCCACGATCGCGGCACGCGTCGCGCGGCGCTCGGGGTCATCGGACAGGCGGCGCAGCAGGAGGTAGCCGGCGTAGAGCGCCAGGAGCAGTGCCGTCGTCGTCAGCCGGGGGTCCTCCCACTGCCAGTACACGCCCCAGATCGGACGGCCCCACATCATCCCGCCCCAGATGGCGAAGGCGGTGAACATGACGCCGATCTCGGCGGCCGCGTGCGCGATGGCGTCGAGCCGCAGGTCGCGCTTCCAGAGCCAGCCGATGCCCGCCAGCGCCGTCACGCCGAAGGACAGGTAGGCCAGCCAGGCGGATGCGACGTGGGGGTACATGATCCGTTGCGCGTCGCCCTGGTTGACGTCCGCGGGCACGACGAAGAGCGCAAAGAAGGTCGTGGCCGCCACCCCCGCGGCCGCCACGAACCCAAGAATGCGGGTCTTCATCCGTCCTCCAGCAGGTATCCGTAGGTGGCCAGCCCAATGACCAGCATCAGGACGTCGAACGCCAGCAGCAGCTGGAGCCAGGCGCCCAGCTCTCCGAACGGATCGCCGCCGAGCGCGGCCGCGGTCGCCTTGACCGAGGCCAGCAACAGGGGCGCCAGGACCGGCAGCATGAGGAGGGGCAGCATCACCTCGCGGGCACGCAGCCGAACGGTGATGCCCGCGTAGAACGTGCCGACGGCGGCCACCCCGAGCGCGCCCAGGACCACGGTCAGGAGCAGGACCGGCAGGTGGGCGAGGATGTTCACCGCGAACAGGACCCCCACAGCGCCCAGCACGAGGACGCCGAGCAGCAGCATGACCGCGAAGCCCCCGAGCGCCTTGCCGGCGTAGATCGCGCGGCGAGAGACCGGGTAGAGAGCCAGCTGCTCGAGCGCGCCGTCATCGGTCTCCAGGAGGTGCAGCCGGTTCACCGCCAGCAGGCCGGCAAGGACGATCGCCAGCCACAGCAGCCCGGGTGCTGCGGCCGCCAGGCGCGTCGAGTCGGGCCCGAGCGCGAAGCCGAACAGGAGCAGCACGACGGCCGCGAAGAACAGCGTGCTGACCGTCGCGTGGCGGCCCCGCAGCTCCGAGAGCGCGTCCTTGCGGGCGACCGCGATGGCCACCCGCGCCTCGGCTCGAAGGGCGTTCATCGCGGCGACCCGACCACGACGGGGCGCGACGCGGCCGGAAGCGAGGGCGGCGTGCTTGCGACGCCGCTCCCGGACACCGCCGTCACGAGGCCGCGCTCCAGGATGACGCTGCCGTCGAGCATCGGAGACAGACGCTCGGTCGTATGCGATGCCACCAGGACCGTGACGCCGACCTCGCGCCATGCGCCGAGCAGCTGGTCCACGATCGTCATTCCCTCCAGGTCGAGTGTCGCGTACGGCTCGTCGAGCAGGACGAGCGACGCCGTGCCCAGCAGGATGCGACCAAGGGCGAGGCGCTTGCGCATGCCGGCCGAGAAGTCCCGCACGCGGTCGCGGGCACGCTCCGCCAGGTCCACATCGGCGAGCGCCCGCTCGACGCGAACGGCCGCATCAGGGGTGCCGAGCATGGAGGCAGCGAAGCTGAGGTTCTCGCGCGCGGTGAGGTCGTCGTACAGGCCGGTGGCGTGCGACAGGTACGCGACCCTCCCGCGCACGATGGCCGCATCGCGCCCGAGGTTGTAGCCGTCGACCGCGGCGCGTCCATACGACGGTCGAATCGCCGTGGCAAGGATTCGCAGCAGCGTCGTCTTTCCGGCGCCGTTCGGGCCAAGCAGGGCGACCGTGCGGCCTGCGTCGACACGCAGCGAGACGCCCGCCAGCGCCGGGCTCCCCGCGAAGAGGCGGGCGAGATCGGTCGTGGCGACCGCCGGCGGGCGCGTATCTGGTGCCCCGAGGGAGCGGGGCGACACGTAGATCGTGGTCTGCGGCATGCTCGACGCGGGGGGCGAAGGGGTGGCCCTCGCACTATGCGGTTCGCGCCGATGGGCGTCAAATGATCGGCACACCGTAACGAGGAACGTACGAACCGGTGTCCGCCCGATCAATCACCCGCAGGAGCACCAGCACGTGTCGAACCGATTCATCACCCTGCTCGTGGGTGCCATGCTCGCTATGGCCCTCGCCGCATGCACTGCCGCGCCGAGCGAAACTGCCGATGGCGGCGGGGCGACCGAGGCCGCCGAGACATCCCCACCCGCGGAGTCCGTTGCCCCGGAGTCGGAGGAGCCCGCGACCGACGAGACGCGCGTCCGCATCGACGGCTCGGCCTTCGATCCGGGGGAGCTCACGGTACCGGTCGGCACGGAGGTCGTCTTCGTGAATGCCGACAGCTTCGAGCACACGGTCACCGAGGGCACCGATGGCCAGGCGGTCGATGACCCGATCGTCGACGAGGAGATCGCGCAGAACGGCACGGTGAGCGTCACCTTCGACGAGGCCGGAACGTACGACATCACCTGCGAGATCCATCCATCGATGCAGCTGACAGTGACGGTCGAAGGCTGATGAGGAGGTTCACCATGCGCCGATCCCGACCAGCCGCGCTTGGCGGCCTGCTCGCGACGCTCGTCCTGGCCCTGGCGGCCTGCGGCGGCGGCTCGGCCAGCCCGGCCGACGGTGATGAAGGCGGCGGCGACACCGGCGAGACCGTCTCGCTCTCGGGTGGCGCCTTCGCTCCCTCGTCGCTGACGATCCCGGTCGGAACGACCGTCACCTTCACCGATACTGCCGGCCATACGGTGACCGAGGGCAGCGACGGCGAAGCGGTGGAAGATCCGCTGGTCGACGAGGAGGGATCCGCCGAGCCGATCGTCGTCAGCTTCGACGAGACGGGGACCTTCAACATCACCTGCCGCATCCATCCCGCCATGAACATGACGATCACCGTCGAGGGCTGAGCCCGGTCCCCGGTTGATCGTCCGCGGGGGGCGGTGCTAGGGTTCGCGTCCTGATGGACACCGGGCTCAGCCACCCGCCCCTCGCGACCTCCCGCTCGCGCGCTGCGCGCCGGGAGGCGGCACTGCGCGCCGAATGCGCCGCGACGGCGGCCTTGAACGTGCTCGGCCAGAAGTGGGTGCTGCGCATCGTTCGCGCCCTCGGCGACCGGACACAGCGCTTCTGCGAGCTGCAGGACGCACTGGGCGGCGCGAACTCCGCGACGCTCTCGCAGCGGCTGAAGCTGCTCGAGGACGAGGGGTTGATCGAGCGCCACGCCATCTCCGCCGTCCCACCATGGGTCGAGTACTCGCTCACGCCGAAGGGCAGCGACCTGCGCGGCGCCATCAATGGCATCGACCGCTGGGCGGAACGCTGGGCGGCACGGCAGTGAGCCACCCGGTCGCCGAGGAACGTCCGGCGGCCCACGGGGATGCGCTGAACCTCGTCCGCGCCGAGATCGCGGAGGCTGCCGGACCCGAGGCCGCCGCGCAGCGCGTGGTCGAGCTCCTGCACGACCGCTTCCCGCACTACGACTGGGTCGGAATCTACTGGGTATCGAGCGACGGCGACGACCTCGTGCTGGGCCCGTGGACGGGGCCGGAGGCGACCGAGCACACCCGCATCCCGATCGGGACCGGCATATGTGGCGCCGCGGCTGCGTCGGGACAGACCGAGATCGTGCCGGACGTGGACGCGGATCCGCGCTACCTCGCGTGCTTCGCCAGCACGAAGAGCGAGATCGTGGTGCCGATCTTCGAGGCCAGCGAGGTCATCGGCGAGATCGACATCGACGGCTCCGATCTCGATGCGTTCGACGCGACGGACGCCCGATTCCTGGAGGAGGTCACCGCGCTTCTGGCACCCCTCCGGCCTCGGACGTAACCGACCGCGTACCGCACCGGTGACATGTCCTCCGGTCAAGGGCGCTTCGAGCAGGTCTACGACGAGCACGTGGTCGGGATCTACCGGTTCGTCTACGCCCGCGTCGGCAATCGCCCGGACGCGGAGGACCTGACAGCCCAGGTCTTCGTCCGCGCCGTCGAGCAGCTCGACACCACCCGCCAGCCCGGCCAGATCGCGGCCTGGCTGTACCGCGTCGCACAGAACGCAATCGCCGACTACTGGCGCGCGTTCTATCGGCTGCCACTGATCGGGGTCGACCACGTGGCGCCGGGCTGGGAGCCCGCCGACGTGGGCTCGCGACCCGAGCCCGCGCCGGACGACCGCGCATCGGTTCGCGTCGACGCACTGCTGCGCGGGCTGCCGGACCGCTACCGACGTGTCCTGGAGCTGCGGTTCCTGCAGCGCATGTCGGTCGCCGAGACGGCGAACGCGATGGGAATCTCGAGCGGCAACGCGAAGGTGCTCCAGTACCGTGCGCTCCGCAAGGCGGCACTCCTGGGAGATGGGACAGATGGCTGACGAGCAGGACCCACGCGCCGAGCGCTTCGAGCGCTACCTGAACGCGCTGCTCGGGGGCGCACGCCCGTCGCCGGACGACGTGGGGAGCGTCGACGAGGCCGAGATGGCCCGCCTGGCAGCCGAGCTGGCCGGCTCGGTGCGCCGCGAGAACGCGGAGCCTGATGGTGCGTTCGTGGAGCAGCTGCGACTCCGCATGCGCGCGGCGGACGAGGGCGTCGCCGCCGTCCAGGTGCCGCCGCCGGTCCGCGAGTGCGAGCCGAAGCCCGTGGCCGAGCCCGCCGGCCGTCGGGGCTGGCGCCTCACTCGACGCCAGGTGCTCCAGGGAGGGATCGGTGCGGCGGCGGGGCTGGCGGCCGGGCTCATCGGCGTCTCCGTTGCTGGAAGCCGCCGGGACGAAACACCGGCGCTGGGTGGCGACGGCGAGCTGGTGGCGGGCGACGGCTTCTGGGTCGAGGTCGCTCGGGTGGCGGAGCTGCCGCCCGGATCGGCGGTCAGGTTCTCGACCGCGGCCTTCGACGGCTTCGTCGTGAACGACGAGGGTGAGGTCCGCGCGCTTTCGTCGGTCTGCACCCACATGGGCTGCACGCTCCAGTACCGCCCGGAGTGGCAGGACCTGCGCTGCCCGTGCCACGACGCCAGCTTCGACCTGGCCGGCCGGCTCGCCAACGGGCGGCGGGCGTGGTCCGAAGCGCCGTACCGGGGCGATGCGCGGGCCTACCCGATCGAGCTGCCCGACCTCGTACGCCCACGGGTCAAGGTCGAGGACGGCCTGATCCTGGTCTGGACCGCGCAGGCCTGAGGGCCCGCCTGCGTGCGCTGCGCGGTTCCTAGAAGCGAATGATCTCGAACAGGTAGCCGATCAGGTACGGGATCGCGAGCACGGCCAGGATGACGAGCAGGACGACGCCCGCGTAGAGGAAGAGCGTCAGGTCCGGCGGTGCGGAGCGCTTCGGGGGCGGCGTGAGCCGCTTCGGCAGGTGCGGCGGACGCCGAGGCCTGCGGTGCTCGTACCTGTTCGGGTGCGAGAGGTCGGGCAGGTGAAACGGGGAGTCGGGCACTGGCTATTCGTAGACCTCTGGGTTGACCGGCGTCGGCAGCCGCTCGCCGCGCAGCCCGGCCAGGAGGTTGGCAGCGGCCATCTCCGCCATCCGGTCCCGCGTCACCCGGCTGGCGGATGCGATGTGTGGCACGACGACACAGTTTGGCAGCTCGACCAGCGGATGGTCCGCGGGCAGCGGTTCCGGCTCGGTCACGTCGAGGCCGGCGGCGAAGATCTCGCCGTCCCGCAGCGCCCGCTCAAGCGCCGCCGGGTCGACGACGGGCCCGCGCGACGTGTTGACGAGCACGGCCGACGGCTTCATCGCGCGCAGCGCGTGGGCGTCGATGAGGTGGTTCGTCTCATCGGTCAGGTTGACATGCAGGGTCACGAAGTCCGACTCGCCCAGCAGCTCGGTCATCTCGACGCGGCGCGCGTCCAGCTCCGCCTCGTCCTCCGGGCTCGCCGGATTCACGTCGTGGTAGAGGATCCGCATCCCGAAGCCTCGTCCGCGCCGCGCCATCTCGCGCCCGATGCGACCGAAGCCCACGATCCCCAGGGTCGCCCCGTGGATGTCCACGCCCATCAGCAGCATCGGTCCCCACGTGCGCCAGTGGCCGGCGCGGACGTAGTCGACCGACTCGGGGATGCGGCGCGCCGCGGCCATGAGCAGCGCGAAAGCGAGATCGGCGGTCGTCTCCGTCAGCACGCCCGGGGTGTTGCCGGCGGGGATGCGTCGCCGCGTGAGCGCCGGCACGTCGATGTTGTCGAAGCCGACGGCGAAGTTGCTGACCACCTTGAGCTGCGGCCCGGCCGCGTCCAGCAGCTCGTCGTCGACCCGGTCTGTCAGGAGCGAGAGGAGGCCGTCCTTGCCGGCGACACGTCGCAGGAGCTCATCGCGAGGCGGCGGCAGCTCGTCCTCCCACAGGTCGACCTCGCAGGCCGCCCGCACCGGGTCCAGGCCGGCGTCCGGGATGACGCGCGTGACGAGGACGCGCGGCTTCATCGCGGGCGTGACCGCGCGACGCCAACCCGGTTGACCCAGTGACTACGGAACCGACGGTACTCCGTCGCCCCTAGCTCGTGCCGCCAAGCCGATTGGCCGAACGACGGCTCGAGACGCGGTCGATCGTCACAGGGACAACCTGAGTGGCGCCCGATCGGCGTCACGATGCCGCCCCGACGAGCTCACCGGTGCGCTGGAGTGTGGCCAGCGACTCGCCGATGCGCTCCAGCGCCAGGGAGAGGTTCTCGCGCGAATTTGCGTAGCTGAAGCGAAGGTATCCCTCGCCGTGCTTCCCGAACGCGGTCCCGGCCAGCCCGCACACGCCGGCGTCGTAGAGCAGGTGGTCGGCGACCTCGGCGCTCGTGCGCCCGAACGACGTCACATTCGGGAATGCGTAGAACGCGCCGTGCGGCATCCGGCACGTGATCCCCTCGATCGCATTCAGCCCGTCGACCATGAGCGACCGCCGGACGATGAACTCGGCGCGATAGGCATCGGCCTCGTCCTGCGACCCCGTGAGCGCCTCGATGGCACCGTACTGAGCGAACGCGTTCGTGCACGACACGCTGTTGATGACCAGCCGGCTGAAGGCCGGCACGAGCCACTCGGGCAGGACGCCGTAGCCCATGCGCCAGCCGGTCATTGCGAACGTCTTGCTGAAGCCGTCGAGCGTGATCGTGCGTTCCGCCATGCCCGGGAGCGTCGCGATGCTGATCAGGCTCCCCTCGTACTGGAGGCGTCCGTAGATCTCGTCGGCCAGGACGACGAGATCGTGCTCGACCGCGAGCTGTGCCAGGCGGCCGATGTCCTCATCGGTCAGGACCGATCCGGTCGGGTTGTTCGGCGTGTTGAGGACGAGCAGCCTGGTGCGTTGGGTGATCAGCCCTGCCACCTCGTCGACGTCGATCCGGAAGTCGTTGGCCTCGCGCAGTGGAGCCGCCACGGGCGTACCCCCCACGTAGCGCGCCATCGACTCGTAGATCGGGAACCCCGGGTTCGGATAGATCACCTCGTCGCCATCGTCGACGAGGGCGAGCATGGCGTAGAACATGATCGGCTTGGCGCCGGGTGTGACGACGACCTGCTCGGGCGTCGTCTGGATCCCCTTCCAGCGCTTCACGTCCGCGACGATCGCCTCGCGCAGCGGGGGGATGCCAGTGGCTGCGGTGTAGTGCGTGGCGCCCTCGTCGAGCAGGGCGCGGGCGGCCGCCTCGGAGACGTGGCGCGGGGTGTCGAAGTCGGGCTCGCCGATCTCCAAGTGGATGACCTCTCGCCCGGTGGCCTCGAGCGCGCGGGCGCGGGCGGCTGCCTCGAACGCGGTCTCGGTGCCGATGCGCTCCATGCGGCTCGCAAGTCTCACGCTGGCTCGTCCTCGCTGCGGGTGCGTCGCCTGGCCTCGGGGCGCCTAGTGTACCGATGAGGCGCGGTCGGATGCGCTGGAGCGCTCATCGCACGAATCGCTCGAGAGCCGGCGGCGCCGAAAGTCCCCGGCCCGCAGGACTGGCAGGAAACGTGCGACTGCTATACTTTCCGAAGCGAATTTCGACAACCGGTGCGCCCGTGCGGCGCTCATCAGGAGACTGATACGCAATGACCATCTCCGAGACTCCTCGCGAGCCGATCCCGATGACCGGCGGCGCACCCAGCGGTGGGCTGCTCGTGTCGGTCACGGAAGCCGCCGCGAAGAAGGTGCTCGAGCTCCGATCCCGCGAGGGCAAGGCAGACGCGCGCCTTCGCCTGTTCGTCAAGAGTGGCGGGTGCTCCGGCTTCAGCTACGGCCTCGCATTCGACGAGAAGGTGAACGAGGGCGACAGGGTCGAGGATCATGCCGGCGTGCCGGTCGTGATCGACCAGTTCAGCCAGCAGCATGTCGACGGCGCCGAGATCGACTACGTCGACTCGCTCATGGGCTCCGGCTTCGCCATCAACAACCCAAATGCGGTCAGCAGCTGCGCATGCGGCTCGTCCTTCAACACGGACGGCTCACCGGCCAAGGCCGGAGGCTGCGCCCACTAGTCTCCTCCTGTCGCGCGACCCGAAGCCCTGGCACGTCCGCCGGGGCTTCTTCGTATCCGCTCCCGGCGAATAGGCCCGCGCTAACATGCTCCGGTGAGTAGCACGTTTGCAGCGGCGACCTCGGCCGCGGAGGAGCTCCGTCGATCGTTTGCCGTCGCCTGGGGGGAGATCGGCGCGGCATGGGGCGTGGCCCCGTCCACGGCCACGGTCCAGGGCTACCTGCTCGTGTCCGACGGGCCGCTCTCGGAGCCGGAAGTGCGGCGCGCGCTCGGCATGAGCCATCGCGCGGCCAGCCTGGCCCTGACGCAATGCGAGGAATGGGGCCTCATCCGGCGGGCCGATGCGCCGCGGCGCTCCGGCCAGCGCGGCCCGGCGGCGACGGCTTGGAGCGCGGTGGGCGATCACTGGGAATGGTTCCGGCGCGTCGCGGCGGCGCGCAAGGAACGCGAGACGGACCCCGTCATCCCGGTCATCGCGCGATGCGCGGCACAGGCGCGGAGCGGCGCCACGGGCGACGGAGCGGACCCGGAGCTCGCCCAGCTGAGCGAGCGATTCGGGGAGCTCCTCGAGTTCGTCCGGCGCTTCGACCGTGGCGTCGAGATCTTCGTCAAGGGCGATGCTCGAGCAATCGAGCGGCTCTTCGCGACGCTCGATCGCCTCGAGCCGGAGACGGTCGACGGACTGTGGGCGCTCGTCGGCGAGCTGAGCGCCGACGACCTCCTCCGAGCGCTGGATGCCCTGGCCAGGCTACCGCCGTCGGCCGCACGCCGGCTCATCGGCCTGGCGGATCAGCCGGTCCTGCAGAAGCTCATCGGGATCCGCTAGCTCGGCCTATTCGCCGGAGCCGTCGTCCTCGAAGACCGATGCCCCCGCGCTGGCTGCCGCCGCGCCGGATCCGCCGAGGGCCTCCGGCAGGAGCAGTGGGACCGCAACGGGGGTGATGAAGCGCTCGACCTCGTCCCGCGTGCCGGCGATGCCGAGCTCGTCGAAGAGAAGCCCGAACTTCGCGCGCAGGTTGGCCGCGATCTGATCGGCCGCCGCTTCCGGCAGGGTCCAGAGCCGGCGCTTGAACGGCCCGATCGCCTTCTTGCGCGTCTTGTACAGGAACTGCTCCTCGGTCTCCCCCTCCTTGCGCTCGTCCGCGACGTTTGTGCGGCACCAGTCCATCATCTCCGCGCGCAGGTCGTCGGGAAGGCCGCCCTCGTCGTACAGGATGTTCTGGAAACCGGTGGCGAGGTGGATCTCCGCGGCGCCGTGTTCGGGGAAGTGGTGGAACGCCTCCTCGGGAAGCGTCGAAGCGCCATGCTGGACGCAGCCCGCCATGCCGTACTGCTCGCGGGCGACCGTCGACAGCCGTCCGAGCGTGTCGAAGTCGATGCTCACCTGTGCCACGCTGCCGTCCGGCATCGGCACGCCGCCGTGGCTGGTCCCGGTCTGGATGCTGACCTTGCTGATCGGCTCGGTGCCCGGGCCCAGCAGCGCCAGGTAGCCGTCGAGGTAGGCGCGCAGCTCAGCCTCCGTGGAGTTCGTTTTCCCCACCTCGCCGATCTCGCCGCCGATGCTGATCGTGACGCCGTCCGGCTGAAGGTCGCGGATGAGCCGCGTGAGCTCGGCGGTGTTCTCGGCGTTGACCCGCTGCTGCTGCTCGACCGTGGGGTGCGACAGGTCGACGAGGGTGGAGCTGTCGATGTCGACGTTCAGGAACCCGGCACCGATCGCCTCGCGCGTCAGGTCCCTGATCCCACCGAGCTCCGCCCTCGGATCGGACGCCCACTTCGTTGCGTTGAACTGGAAGTGATCGCCCTGCAGGAAGACCGGTGTGCGCCATCCCTGGCGGATCGCGGCGGCAAGCACGACGGCCGCGTACTCGGCCGGACGCTGGTCGGTGTAGGCCATCTCGCTCTTGGCGATCTCGAAGATGATCGTTGCCGCGTCGCGCTCGAGGGCGGCAGCGAACGCTTGCCGCGCCGTCAGGTACGTCACGGCCCGGACGTTGATGGCCGGCACCGTGAAGCGCGTCGCATCGATCTCGCCCCGGCCACGGGCGCGGTAGAGCTCGTGGATCGACGCCGATCGACAGCCCAGCGCCTGGGAGGCGCTCCAGATGATCCAGCGCGCCGCGTCGCGGACCGACGCATCATTCCCGAAGACCGCCTCGAACACGAGGCCGTCGAGCACCTCGTCGCGGAACCGACGCTCATCGGTCACGTCGAGGCCGGACCCGGTGATGGTCGCGACGCCAGCCAGGCGGGCGCGCAGATCGGCGGTGGCCGTGCTCATGTGCTCATCCTAGCGAAGGCCCGAATGGTCGTGTGAACGAGGATGGCCCGCCTAACGATCCTCCGTTTCGGCGCTACCATTGTTGCCGTGACGATCGCCCGACGCCTGGCGGCGATGGGATCCGGGTCGACCACTCGACCATCTCGCGCCTCGTCAGTGGCAAGCGCGCGCCGTCACTGGCGACCGCGACGAAGCTCGCCGACGCGCTGCGCAAGCTGGACGGGATCCAGCACGTCGGCGACTACTTCTGGCGCCTCGCCGAGTCTCGCGGCCGCCCACCAGGCGTGTCGAGGCGGCGCTGCTCGGTGATGACGAGCTGGACGACCAGGACGTGCGCGAGCTGATGCACGTCTACGTCGTGGCTCGCGCCCGTCGCCGTCGCGTGCGGGCCGCTGCGGCCGAAGGCGGCGAGGCCCTGCCTAGCGAAGGGCCGAGACCAGCGTAAAGGCAAGCAGCGGCGCGACGACCAAGCCGAGCCCACCAGCCAGCAGGTACCAGCCGCGGGCGGCGCGCGCGTCCGCCACGCCGCGGCGAACGAGGCCACCGGTCCACCAGCGAACGGCCGACAGGCCGCCCACGTACAGGAGCGCGGCGACACCGACCACGCCAACGGCGAAGGGCCGGACCCGCTCGCAGTCCCCGAAGGCGAGCGGACCGCCCGCCGGGCAGGGAGAGGCCAGCTCGAGGCCGATGACGAGCGCCGCAGCTCCCAGGACGAGCGCCGACCAGGCGAGATGGATGAGGAGCGGCCGGCTCAGCGCCGCGCGAGCTGGGCGCCGCGGCGCGCGGCCTCGTCCGCCTCGCGCCGCGTGATGCGCTTGTACTCGAAGTACAGGTAGACGCAGGCCGCGGCGCCGAGCCCGGCCACCATCACGCCGAAGGCCACCGCCTGGAGCGGGATCCGCACCGGCCAGAACGAGCCGCCGGCCAGGTTGAAGGCCAGGAGCGGGATGATGAGCAGCACGACGAACAGGTAGTTGAGCATGACGAAGATCCTGATGAGCGACCATCCGAAGCCACGGCGTCCGCGTGCCGCCTGGATGCCGATGGCCAGCACGATGATCAGCGCGAAATTGCCGCCGGCCACGCCGTTGGCAACGAGGAAGCCCACGTCGTCGCTGAACCGAAGGAACGGCAGCTCGACGGTGAGCAGGTAGTACACGTAGTTCGGGATGTAGGTCAGCAGGAAGTAGACGAACAGGAAGAGCGGCACGCCCTTGAGCACGGCGACCAGCCACGTCTCGTGCCCGTACAGGAACCAGCTCATGAAGTCGTCGGCCCACCCGAGGAGGCGGTTCACGCCTCCGCGGGGCCGATAGGCGGGGTACGTGCTCACTGGCCGCTCGCCCTACTCACCGGTCTGGTCCAGGAGGAACGTGATGAGCGCGGTCAGCTGGCTCTCGTTCAGGACGCTCTCCGGGTGCGGAGGCATGCCAGTCGCGACGCCGTCGTTGTAGTTTGCGGCCGAGTCGCGGATCCACAGTTCGAGGAAGTTGGGCGGATCCGCCTCGTAGTCGGCGACCATCTGGTCGAGGCCGGACGGAGGCACGAAGTCCTCCAGGTCGGTGACCACAGCGGAGCCGATGGTCTGGATGTTCGGCCCGGCGGTGGTGCCCTCCAGCTCGGCGCCGTGGCAGCTGACACAGCCGGCGGTGGCATAGACCTGGGCACCGTCCTCGACCGTGTCGGGGACCTCCTCGACCGGCTGCGCGGCGGCCTCCTCCGCCCAGCCCTCGACCAGCGACACGACCGCCTCGATCTGCTGCTCGTTGAGCGGACCTCCGACCTCGTAGCTCCAGGCCGGCATCGGGGAGTTGACGTTGCCCGAGGCCACGACGCCGCCGAAGCTGACGACCAGGTGCACGTAGTTCGGATTCGTCCGCAGCTTGTCGGCGATGCTCCGCGAGCGGAGGTTGGGCCCCACGACCGGCGCCCCCGCCTCACCGCCGGTGCCGTCGGGCCCGTGGCAGTTCGCGCAACCAGCGGCAGCGGGCTCCGCGGGGTCATTGCTGAAGATGATCTCGCCGAAGTCGCTGAGCTCCTCCTCGTGGTCGGCCGCGACCGCCTCGCGACGCGGAGCATCGGTCAGCCAATAGAGCATGGTGAACGCGGAGATCGCGATGACGAGCACGACGCCGAGCGTCTTGAGCCGCATCGCCTAGCCGGAGCAGTGCGGCATGTCGGTCGGGCCGCGCGTGTCGAAGGTGACGGTGCCCGGAGGTGGGCCCGAGACCACCTCCGCGGTGTTCACGACGTAGGTGCCATCGGCCACGCTCACGGGGAAGTGATCCATGCCGCGCGGCGCCGGCCCATCGCGCTTCTCGCCGAGGACCGTGTACTTCGACCCGTGGCAGAGGCACTCGAACCACTGGCTGGAGTTGCAGAGCTGCGGCACCTGGCAGCCCAGGTGCGGACACTTGCGCCAGAGTGCCATGACGGAGCGATCGCCGAACGGAAGCTGCTCGTCGACGTCCGCACCCGGATCCGTGATCGGTGAGCTGACGGTGCCGTCACCTTCGACCCGTGCCTTGGCGGCCGGCACGTTGACGAAGAAGAGATTGGCCTGGTTGTAGACGTAGGGCAGGCCGTTCTGCCAATCCGGGGCGGCGGTGTTGATGTCATCGACCGTGCCGAGCGTGATCTCGGCGCCGAGTCCCTCGGTGAGGTTCGGCCACAGGAAGGCGAGCGATCCGCCGAGGAACTCGAGCGACAGGATGCCGACGCCCACGCCGAGCATGCGGCGCATGAACCCGCGGCGGGTGATCTCCCCGGCGCGCGGCCCGTGGACCTCGCCGTACGAAGCATGCTGCGTCATAGGTTGAAGAAGAGCCCCTCCCAAGGCCAAACCCAGCTCCAGCCCGGTCCGCGGAAAAAGGAGCCGATGAAGGTGACCAGCAGGCCACCGAGCATGAGGCACAGGAAGAAGACCCACATCAGCTTGCGGTCGCGCGCGGCCTTGAACGGCGTGCGGTCGATGAACGGGATCGCGGCCAGCCCGACGAGGTAGAAGGTCGGCACGACCACGCCGGCGACCGTTGCGTTGAAGTAGCTCAGGATCTCCTGGAGGCCGAGGAAGTACCACGGCGCCTTGGCGACATGGGGCGTGACGGCGGGATTGGCCATCTCCTCGAGCGGCGCCTGGATGAAGACGCTGGTCACGACCAGCAGCACGCTGATGAGCATCGACATCACGAACTCTGCCCGCAGCAGGTGCGGCCAGGTCAGGACGGTTTCGTCGGGCCGCTTGTCGACACGGACCATCGACTCCTGCTTCACGTACGCCAGCAGGCGGAAGCGCTCGGTGCCGGGGACTCCCGGCGGCCCCGGCAGCTTGGGCCCGGTGCCCGGCGCCACGATCGGCGCGGACGACGGCGCCTGGGTCGGCGCGTTCTTGTCGGCGGTTCGATTCGGTCGCTTCTCGATGGTCATCGGTCCTCTTCCTAGCCTACACCGGTCCCGAGATGCCGCCGTCCTTCCGGATCCGCCAGAAGTGGACGATCACGAAGATGGCGGCGATGAGCGGCAGGCCGATCACGTGCAGGACGTAGAAGCGCAGCAGCGTGTCCTGCCCGACTTGGATGCCGCCGAGCAGGAAGAAGCTGGTCTCCTGGCCGAGGAGCGGCGCGTACAGCGCCATCTGGGTGCCGACGGTGATGGCCCAGAACGCGATCTGGTCCCACGGCAGCAGGTAGCCGGTGAAGCTGAGGAGCAGGGTCAGCAGCAGCAGCACTACGCCGACCACCCAGTTGAACTCGCGCGGCGGCTTGTAGGCGCCGTGGTAGAAGACGCGGATCATGTGCAGGAAGACGGTGAGGACCATCAGGTGGGCCGCCCACCGGTGCATGTTGCGCACGAGGGTGCCGAAGGCGACCGATGCCTCGATGACCTGGATGTCCTGGTAGGCGCGGCTGATCGACGGGACGTAGAAGAACATCAGGTACAGCCCGGTCACCGTCAACGCCAGGAACAGGAAGAAGCTGATGCCGCCGAGGCAGAAGGTGTACGTGTAGCGCACCGCGTGGCGCTTGACCCGCACGGGGTGGAGGTGCAGGAACACGTTGTTCATCACGGCCAGGGCACGGGTGCGGCTCGTGTTCGGGTAGGGCTGGCGGAAGAGGCTGCGCCACAGCGCGGACTCCTTAACGAAGCGGGTGATCGGGTTGCCGCCGCTGCCGTTGCTCATCGGTCGACCGCGACGCCGGCCTGCTGGCCGACCTGCCCCAGCACGTTGTCCTTGTAGCTTTCCAACAGAACCTTCCCGTCAGGCGTGAACCGCTCGAGCTCGAGCCGGTCCATGGTGATGCAGTTGGTGGGACAGCGCTCCACGCACAGGTTGCACCGTATGCAGCGCTCCTCGTCGATGATCATGGCGATGCCGCGCGGCCACGTCTGGAAGAAGTCCTGCTCCGGGTCGTCCCCCCCGACCTGGGCCTTGTCGATCATGTAGATCACGCCTTCGGGGCAGACGTCGGCGCAGAGCCCGCACAGGATACAGCGAGGCCCGTCGATGTTGATGTTGTGGTTGCATTGGAGGCAGCGGGTTCCCTCCGCGATCGCGCCGCGCGTGTCGTACCCGACCTCCACCAGCGAGGTGAAGTCGCGGCGCAGCTCCGGCGGCGCCATCGGGATCTCCTGGCGCTCAGTCGCCTCGTAGAAGCGGGGCATGTCGTGCTCGAGCGTCTGGGTGATGACCGCGCGGTTGATGACCGGCAGCTCCTCGAGCTCCTCGCCGCGCAGGCCGGCCAGCCAGCGGTCCACCGAACGGGCCGCTCGTCGCCCGAGGCCGGCCGCCTCGATGATCGTGGCCGGGCCGGTGACGAAGTCGCCGACGGCGAAGATGCCATCCACGTTCGTGCCGAACGTATCGGCGTTGATGGTCACGTTGCCGCGACTGAAGTCGAACTTCAGGTTGTTCATCGGCCGTCCGTCGGCATCCTTCGGCGTCGTGCCGTTGAGGGGCTCCGTGCGCCAGGACGACAGGGATCCACCGTCGACGACGGTGCGCGTATCGGTCACGCCGACGTGCCGGTTGAGCGTGGCGCCGAACTCGCCGAGGACGTTGTTGTCGGACGCCTGGCTCGTGCACGGGATGACCATGTCGCATGGAATGGTGAATTCGCTGCCGGGGATGGGCTCGGCGCTGCGCCGTCCGCTTGCGTCAGGGGGACCGAGCCGCGTGCGCTGGAACGTGATGCCGGTGACCCTTCCGTCCTTGCCGGCCACGACCTCCACGGGCGAGCTGAAGTACTCGAACTTCACGCCCTCGAAGCGGGTCTCGTGCTGCTCCTCTTCGTCGACCACCATCTCGTCCGGGCCGCGCCGGTAGACGATGGTCGAGGACTTGGCGCCCAGGCGCAGCGCGGTGCGCGACGAGTCCATGGCGGTGTAGCCGCCGCCGATGATGACGACGTGCTCCCCGACCCACTGCGCCTGACCGAGGTTGGCGCGCTTGAGGAAGTCGACCCCGTAGATGACGCCGTCGAGTTCCTCGCCGGGGACGTTCATGGCGACGGGGTACATGCAGCCGGTGGCGACCACGACCGCGTCGTGGCGCTCCCGCAGCTGCTCGAGCGTGATGTCACGGCCGATCTCGACGTTGTAATGGAACTGCACGCCGTGCTTGGCGACCCAGTTCACGTCGAGCTCGATGACGTCTCGCGGCAGCCGGAAGGCCGGAACGCCGATGAGGGTCGTGCCACCGCCCGAGGGAAGGGCCTCGTAGACGTGGACCTCGTGCCCCCAGCCTCCGAGCTCCTTCGCGGCGGCCAGCCCGGCCGGCCCCGCGCCGATGACGGCCACGCTCCGGCCGGTCGGCGGCTGGACCACGATGTTGTCCGGCATGTTGTTGGCGTAGTGCCAGTCGACCAGGAAGCGCTTCATCGCCCGGATGGCCAGCGGCTTGTCGATGTCGGCGCGGCGGCAGGCCTTTTCGCACGGCGCAGAGCAGACGTACCCGCAGATGGCGGCGACCGGGTTCGGGTCGCGGGCGAGGATGTAGCCCTCCTCGAAGCGACCCTCGGCGGCCAGCATGAGGTAGCCCCGGCAGTTCGTGTTGACCGGGCAGCCTTCCTGGCACTCGATATTGCACTGAAGCCAGTCGACGCCGACCTCGGCCGTCTGGAACCTCAGTGGAATCGCGGTATCGCTGATCACGGATTCGTGGTCGCTCTCCGGGCGGCGTTGCACCAAGGGGGCTATGAAGGAGCGGCAGGGCCGATGCTACCCGTTCCCGAGCGTGGCGTGCAAGGAGGGCCGCGCGGCGATGGTCCCATTGGCTGAATCCACGCACCAGCCATCGTGCGGACAGATGATCGTCCCTCCAGAACCCCTCCCGCCGGCACGGCCGAATCCATCGACCAGATCGTCGCCGGACGGGCGGTTCACTCCGTCGGCCGGCTTCGAAGCGCTTCTGCGAGGATCGCGCGGATCGGCGCTCGAGTCAGCATTGGCACTCTCGAGGCCGCCACTCGTGCGGTGCTGCGTTCCCGCCCCGGCCGTCCGATGCCAACCAGATTGGCCCTGCGGCGAAAGAAACTGCGTTCGTTCGCTGAACCGCCAGCCTGGTTGGCCGAGTGATGGACGAAGGGCTGTCTGAGGGCCCATTCGGACGTCGCGCGCGCCTCCGGCGGTCGCAAGGCCAATTGAGTTGGTATCGGCAGCGAGACTGACGGCATGACCTCCGCACCGATACAGGCCCCCTTAGGGCGCCCCACCTCCCGAACGCACTCCTCACACGCCGATGACCGCCCTCACGGCCGCCGCAACACCGAGGCTCTTCTCCGCTCTCGCGGCGTTGCCATCCTCGAGGTGCCACGACGCGGAGAGGCAGGCGTGCACGAAGGCCCAGCGCACGACGGTGTCCACGTCACGGCCCAGCGCGCGCGCGAACACGGAGGCCATGGAGCGGATTCGGGCGGGATCGGTGCGCAGGTCGTCCCGGTCGAGGGGGTTGTAGAACATGTTGGCGACGTCGTAGGCCGGGTCCCCGACCAGGCCCTTCGGGTCGATGGCCAGCCAGCCGCGCGCGCCACACAGGAGGTTCTGGTGGTGGAGGTCGCCGTGGAGCGGCCGGACGTCGCGCTGCTCGCGAAGGAGCGCGTCAGCCATCTCGGCCGCCTCGCCGACGAGGGGATCGGCACCCGTCGGCGCGACCGCGAACAGGCTGGCGAAGCGGGAGCTGAGGGGCTGGAGCGTATCGGGCAGTGGCCGATCTGATCCCGCGTGCATGACCGCCAGCACCTGCGCTGCGATCGCCGTGGCAGAGGCGTCGCCGTGCACGTTCAGGTGGTCGAGGAGCGACGTGTCGCCGGCGTCCTCGAGCAGCAGCGTCGTTCCCTCGCGGGCGAGGAGCCTGACCGAGCCGGCGCCACCCCACCACTCGAGGAGATCCGCGCCGCGCAGCTCGTCCTCGACGCCCGCCGGGGTCAGGTCCTTGACGATCGCCGCGCGGCCGGCGCCCAGCCGGACCCGGTACACCCGGCTGGTCGGCGTGGCGGCGACCGGAACCGGATCCGATGCGCCCCATCGCTCCAGGAGGCCGGCCAGATCGGTCAATCGGCGAAGTGGGCGGCCATCACTTGTCGCACCAGCGGCGCCGCGTCCGAGCCGCCGGTGCCGAGCGGGATGTTGGGCAGGATGGTGGCGATGCTGATGGTCGGTGCATCGGCCGGAGCGTACGCGGGGAACCAGGCATGCGGATCGGGCGTGCCGGTCTCGGCCGTGCCGGACTTGCCGGCGACAGGGATCCCGAATCCGGCGAAGGCGGGGGTGCCGGTGCCGTAGGGCAGTGTCACGACGGCCTCGAGCGTATCGGTCACGAAGGCGAGCTGCTCGGCTGACACGCTGATCTCCTGCGCCACGACCGGCTCGACCGTCTCCACGACCTCGCCATCCGGCAGCGTGGCGGTAGTCAGGATCCGCGGCTGCCAGAGCGTGCCACCGTTGCCGATGGCGGCATACGCGTTCGCCAACTGGAGCGGCGTGCCAAGGAAGGCCCCCTGGCCGATCGAGAGCTGGATCTGCTCGAAGCCCGAGTACCCGCCGCGGCCGTTGGCTGCCAGCCAGGCGTCGTCGGGCACGATGCCGCTCTCCTCGACGAGATAGCCGATTCCCGTCGGGGCGCCGAAGCCGAACTCGAACAGCAGGTCTGTCAGCGCCGTCTCCTCGGCCTCGTAGACGGTGTAGCTGAGCGGCATGAAGGTCGTGTTGCAGCTGAATGCCATCGCCTCGGCGAGGCCCACGAGCCCCGGCAGGGTGTGGTTCATGTAGTTGCGGAAGGTGAAGGTGCTGTACTGCCAGGTCGGCGGGCAGGTGACGAGGGTCTCAGGCGTCGCGACGCCCGTCTTCAGCGCGGCCACCAGGGTGAACGGCTTGAACGACGAGCCCGCCGGATAGGCGCCGAGGACCGCCTTGTTGAAGACCTGGGCCGCGCCGGCCGGTGCGAGCGGCTCGCCGGCCATCGTCGTTCCGAGGGTCATGGCATTCGGGTTGAAGGCCGGCTGGCTGGCGAGCGCCCACACGTCGCCGCTGGCCGGGTCGACGGCGGCGGTTGCGGCGGCGGCGTACGGGGAGATGGCCTGCTGGGCCGCGGCCTGGATCGACGGCCGCAGGGTGATCTCGATGTCGGCGCCGGGTGCCATCGGCGCCTCGTACAGCACCGATTCGGGCGCGTCCACCGGCACGGCGACCAGGCTCCAGCCGGGCGTGCCGCGCAGCAGCGCCTCCGCGCCGAACTCGAGGCCGCTGCGGCCGACCACGTCACCCGGATCGTAGCCCTCCTCGCCGAGCCCGCCGTCAAGGTCCTCGGCGGTGACCTCGCCGACGTAGCCGATCACGTGGCCGCCCAGCCAATCCTGTGGATAGACGCGCGTGCCGTCCTCGCGAGTCTCGGCCCATACCGTGCCGTCGACGCCGACGATGCGACCCCGCGGGCCGAGCGCACGATCGAGGCGCAGCGCCCCGTCGCCACCGAGCTCCGGGAAGAGGACGGCAGGGCTCCAGCGCACGAGCCACCCATCGGCACCCTCGACCATGGTCAGGTCGCGCTCGAGGTCGAGCGCACCGAACCGATCGGACCCGACGGCCAGCTCCAGCGGGACGGCGAGGCCGGGAACGGGACCGTCCAGGATCTCCTCCGGGTCGGGCGCCGGCGTCGGCTGGGGTGTCGTGGTTGCCGACGGGTTCGCAGTCGCGGATGGGCCGAGGCTCGGCGCCAGGGTGGGCGCCGGCGGAGGAAAGGCCTCCGGTCGCGGCTCCGGCGGCAGCGCGACGACGCGTGGCTCGCCGGTCGTTCCGGCAATGTCGCTGACGACCGCGAGCTCCCCGAACGAGGCGTGAAGGTCGGTGAACAGCTCGACCGAGTAGCGCTCGCGCACGGTGGGATCGAGGGTGGCATGCATCGCCGCGTAGTCCCCCGCGGCCCACGCGGCCAGGTACGTTTCGGCCAGCGCGGTCGCTGCGTCGGGCTGGGCGGCGGGATAGGTCGTGGGCACCGGCGTCGGCTCCGGAGACGGCTCGGAGACGCATGCCGCCAGCAGCAGGCAGAGTGCCCCGATGAGCGAGAACCGCGTGGCGCGCCGGGCCATCATCGGGATAGGGTGACCCGGCGGAATCCCTCCGCGGCACGATAGCCGGTGCGCTCGCCGAGCTCCTCGCTCCGTCGGCGCACCCATCGAGCGATCTCGTCGAAGCGACGGAACTGGCTTGCGTGGTGACGGAGGGCGTCGATCTTGCGCTCGATGGTCGCGGCGATGTCGACGAGCTGGTTCGCCTCGTTCGTGCTCCACAGGTAGAGCTCGGCAACCTTCCATGCGTCGAGGCCCGCGTCGAGGTGCTCGCGGAAGTTCAGTGGGTCGCGCGCGGTCGGAAAGACGGCATCGACCGTCACCTGCCCCACTGCTCGGTGGTCGGGATGGTTCACCCACTCGTTGTTCACGAACAGCACGGTCGGGTCATGGGTCATCACGATCTCGGGCCGGTAGGCGCGGATGGCGTGCGTGATGCGCTCTCGCAGGCGCAGCGACGGCTCCACCTGGCCGTCCGGCTCGTCGAGGAAGTCGACGCCGGCGACGCCGATCTCGGCCGCCGCTGCCCGCTGTTCGCGCTCTCGCAGGACGACGAGCGCGTCGACATCGGTCGCCGGATCGTCACTCCCCTTGTCGCCGCGCGTGACGAGGAGGTACCGCACGTCGGCGCCCTCGATGACCCAGCGCGCCACGGTGCCGGCGGCGCCGAACTCGATGTCGTCGGGATGCGCGGCGACGACGAGAACGCGCTCGGGGGTGGGCAGCTTGTCGTCAGGCATCTGGCTGCGACCGATCGTAGCAGTCAGCCCAGCCTGACCGTCCGCTCGCCCTCGGGATCGAGCAGGCCGGCGATCGTCGGATGGCAGGTGAAGTAGATGACCTGGTGCCGCTGTGCGAGGTCTCCGATGGCCGCCGCGGCGCGTGCGGCTCGATCCGCGTCGAAGTTGACCAGGATGTCGTCCATGACGACCGGCAACGGCTCGGCGTGGCGGGCGAACTCCTCGATGAGGCCGAATCGAAGGGCGAGGTAGAGCTGCTCGGCGGTGCCACGCGAGAGCTCGTCCGTCGCCCGCGCTTCGCCGGATTCCGTCTCGACCCGGACATTCGCGTCACCCGGAGGCGCCACGATCCTCGCGTAGCGACCCCCGGTGATGCGCTCGAAATGCGCGGTTGCGGCCCTGATGACATCCGGCTGCCGATCCCGCTCGTAGCGCGAGCGGGTCTCCGCCAGCAGGCGTCCGGCGATCGCCCTGACCGCCCACTCGGTCGCGAGGGTGTTCGCGCGACCCTCGACGCCGGCGAGCTCCTGGCGCAGCGTGCCGAGCTCGTCGGCGGACTCGAGCGCGCGGATGCTCGCGTCGAGCTCGCCCACGCGAGCGACGAGCCGGCGCTCTTCCGCGTCCAGTGCGTCGGCCTCATCGTTGACCGCGACGAGCTCCGCCTCGACCGTCGACAGGTCGCGGCCGCGCAGCTCGGCGCGCAGGGCGTCGACGGCTTCAGGACCGCCTGCCCCGCCAGCGAGGTTGGCGCGAGCCTCGCTCAGTCGCTGCAGCACGGCACGGCGTGCGCCGGCCGCGGCATCGCGCCTCCGCAGCTCATCGGGGTCGGCGCTGCCCGTGGCCGTCAGGTGCTCGGCGACCGATGCGGCCAGTGCACCGACCGAATCCTCGAGCGGCCCTCGACGTTCGAGAAGCGCCGCTCGGCGGGCATCCGCTTCGTGTGCGGTGCGGCGGTCCGCGCTGCTGCGATCGAGGCGGTGCAGAAGGCTCGCCAGCCGGCCTTCGAGCGTTCCGCCCGGCTCGACCTCGAGCCGGTCGAGGAGGGATGTGGCGCGACGGTCGAGCTCGGCCCGTTCACGCTGGATCGACGACACGATCCGCCGCTGCTCGTCCCGCTCCTCGGCGGCCCGCCGCGCGGTGCCCGCCGCCGCGAGCACCTGCCGCGCGACCTCAGGCGAGGTCCCCGCCGGCAGGCCATGGTCGCGCGCCCACGAGCCCCACGCCGCGACGCTGGACGCGCGAGCGGCGGTGGCGGTGGCGGCGCTCGCCTCCAGCCGGCGCAGCTCCTCGCGGCGCACGGCGAGGCCGCCGGCCTGGTCGCGCGCGATCGACCGGCGGGCGCGAGCATCGGCCAGCTCATCGCCGCGCCTCCCGATCTGCTCGTCGGTGGCATCCCGGGCCAGACCGGCTCGCGCCAGCAGCGAGGCCTCGTCGGCGTCTGCCGCCGCGCGCGGGACCGCGAGCAGCACGCCAACGGCGACGAGCCCCAGCAGCGCCCCGGCCATGCCGCCGGCGACGGCATTGCCGAACACTGCGCCGGACGCCAGCCCCACGAGGAGCGACGCGCCCGCGACCAGCGGGACGGCGACCGGCTGCCGAAGGAAAGCCGGCACGCGCAGCGGCGAGGCGGACACGGCGGCGCGACGGGCCCGCACGAGATCTAGCATGCGCAGCGCGGCGAGCGCGTCCGCGTCATCTGTCTCCGACTCCACCGCCGGCGACCCCTCGCGCTCGCGGGCGGCCAGCTCGTCCGCGGCCGAGCCGAGGCGGCGCTCCGCGGCAGCCGAAGCGTCGCGGGCCTGGCCGAGGGCGCGCTCGTGATCGCGCGTCGCCTCGACGGCCGGGATCGAGTCATCCAGCGAGACGAGGCGGGCCTCGTCCCACGCGCCGGCCCGTGCCAACTGCTCGGCCACGACGGCCGCGTGCCTCGACTCGGCAGCCGACGCCTCCCGCAGACGGTCGGCCCCGGCCGCATGTGCTCGACGGTCGGCGTCCAGCGCCCTGATCTCGTCGGCTGCGTCGAGCACCCGCTCCTCGACCGTGAGGCCGGCGACCGTGACCGCGATCCCGGCCAGCTGCTCGTCGAGCGCCTCCAGGCGCGCTCGCTCCTCGGCAAGCGCCCCGGCACGGCGGTCCAGCACCGCGAGCGCGTCGGCTGGCAGGCGGTCCAGCGCCGCGTCGGTCCCCGCCAGCTCGGCCTCGAGCTCGTCGAGCGAGGCGGCGACCGGCGCGGAGGCCAGGAGCCGCTGAAGCCGGAGTGCGCGGAGCCGAAGCGCCCTGGCCCGGGTGCGGCATTCGACGGCGGCGGCGTCCGCCTCCTCCCGGGCGCGGTGAGCCGCCTCGTACTCCTGGGGCTGGCGGATCAGCGTCGCGATCCGGGCATGCAGCTCGTCCATGCGGCTGAAGAGCCGATTGAGCGGCTGAAGCCTGCCGGTCGGCCTGAACAGCTCCTCCTGCTCCTGGCGCAGCCGGCGCTCGACGTCGATGGCGCTCGTGCCGCCGAGGCCGGCCGCCGCCCCGTAGATCCGCCCTCGGACGCCCTCGCCGCCGAGGCTGTCGAAGTCCTGGAGCTCGCCGAGCCCGAACGCGAAGATCGAGTTGAAGAGGTCGCGATCGGCACCGTGCAGCAGGCGGTCCAGCGTCTCCTGGCCTCCCTGGTTGCCGCTGGGCGCCCGCACCGCCAGGGACCCTGCGCCGCCGCGCGGGCCGTATCGCTCGACGACCCACCGCTCGCCGGCGACGGTGAGGAGCGTCATCCGCCCACCGCGCCTGCCGCCCGCCAGGGCCGGATACCAGGCGCGCCCGTCGCGCGACGACCCGAAGCCGAACAGGATGGCGCGCAGGGCGTTCAGCAGCGTCGTCTTGCCCGCCTCGTTTTCGCCGAGCATCAACGTCAGTCCGGGGCCGAGCTCCCACCCGACGTTCGCGAATCGACCGAACCCGCCGATCTCGAGGCGCTCGATCCGCATCAGCGGTCGTCCTCGACGCCGACCAACAGGTCGAGTCCGAGAGTCTCCGCGTCGTCCAGCATGGCGCCGACGAGGGCCTCCTCGCGGGGCGCGACGGCCGCCAGGTACTTTCGCCCCCGGGGCGAGGCCTCGAACAGGGCGTGCACCGCCTCCTGCAGGACGCGCTGCCAGCGTTCGTGCTCCTCGGGATCGGTCGTGCGCCCGCTCCGGCGAGCCGTGGCGACGGTGCGCAGGAAGTCGCCGACGAAGTCGGGTGCGTCGCGGCGCGCATCGATGTCGATCTCAGGCCGCGTGGCATCGCGGATCGACTCGATCCAGACGAGCGGCGGGGCAGTGCCGCGCTCCTCGTTCAGCAGCAGCCGAAGGTCATCGAGATAGCCTGTCCGGACGAGGTTGGCGTGGAGCGGGGCGCGCCCCGTCAGGCGAAGCCGGACGACGAGCGAGCGGTCTTCCGACGCGGTCACCGCCCGGTCGACGGCCGCACGGCAGGCGGCCTGCAGCGCCTCGTCGTCCGTGAGCCCGGCGATCGGCAGCTCGAGCGGGTGCCAGCGCACGACGTCGGTCGCCACGAAACGAGCCGTCGGGCGACCCGTCGAGTCGACGTCGACGAGGTAGCAGCCTCGCGCCCCGAGCTCGCCCGGGTCCCGGCCCTGCGGGATCCCGCAGTAATAGGCCGGTGGGTCCGCGAGCACCTGTCCGGGCTGGTGGATGTGGCCGAGCGCCCAGTAGTCCATTCCGGATGCCCGCAGATCCTCGACCGAGCAGGGGGCGTAGTTGCCATGGTCGGGCCGGTCGCCGACGTTCGTGTGCAGGAGGCCGATCGAGAACGGGGCGGCCGGATGTGCCCGAAAGCCACTGGCGAGGTTCTCCGTGACGGCTCCGCGCGCATAGGACTGCCCATGGATCCGCGCGATCTCGCGGCCGTCGCGCTCGACCGGGACGGACTCGCCGGGCGCCGTGCCGAAACGGTGTACGGCCGCCGGAAAGCGAAGGGACGGTGCCCAGGCTCGCCCGTCGAGCGGGTCGTGGTTGCCGTGGACGACGTAGCTGCGGATCCCCGCCGCCCCGAGCTCGGCCAGCCCGTCGCGGAAGCGCGACTGGCCGAGGAGGGTGGGACTGGCGACCTCGAACACGTCACCGGCGACGACGACGAAGGCGACATGCTGATCGATCGCCGTGCGAACCACGCGACGCCAAGCCTCGGTCGTGGCGCCCCGGAGCAGGGCCAGGACGTCGGATGGCGCCTCGGAGCTCAGGCCCTCGACAGGGCTGTCGAGATGGAGGTCACCTGTGTGCAGGAAGCGAAATGGCTCGATGGACACGGCCCGCGAAGCGTAGTCGATGGGCGTGACAGCTCATCGGTCGCGGGGCGGTTGGTTGGCCGGCGCCGGCCGGCTCCCCCCGGCGCGATCGATGCGATCGCGTCGGCCGGCGCCTGATAAGTGGCGCCGCTGCGTCAGACGCTGCGCCGTCCACTCAGCAACTGGAACAGCAGCACGATGGCCGCGATCACCAGCAGGAGGTAGATCAGGTTCCCGCCGATCCCGCCGATCAGGCCAAGCAGCCAGAGCACCAGCAGGATGACGATGATCGTCCAGAGCATCTGGTTCTCCTCACTCCTTCGTGATTCCCCTGTGCCGCCGCCAAGCGGCGTCGCTGCACGGTGCATCGCAGAATGCGTGCCAGCTGAACGAGCGAGGGCTTACTTGCTGCGCGAGCGACGCTCCTCGATGACCTGGTACACGATCAGCACCGCCGCGAGCAGGAGGAACAGGTTCACCCATTGCCCGAGCCTAAGGATGACGCCGGTCAGCCACAGCACCAGCGCGACCGAGGTGGCGATCCAGATCACGGGATCGGGTCGAGCCAGATGACGAGCGCCAGGACCGCCAGCACCACGAGCAGCAAGATCGACGCGACCAGGACGCTTGCCGCGACGACCGTCGGCTCGACCTTCACGCAGCGAGCGCCTCGATGAGCTGATCGACGTGTGCCGCGGGCTTCACCTGGGGCAGCACTCGCTCGATACGGCCGTCCGGCCCGACGATGAACGTCGTGCGCTCGGTGCCCATGTAGGTGCGACCGGCGAACGACTTCTCGACCCATACCCCGAAGGCCTCCGCCACGGCGTGGCCGGTATCCGAGAGGAGGCGAAACGGGAGCGCCTGCTTCTGGCGGAACCTGACGTGGCTCTTCGTGCTGTCCGGGGACACCCCGAAGACCTCGACGCCGGTGTCCGCGACCCGGGACCAGCTGTCTCGCAGGCCGCACGCCTGCGCCGTGCAGCCGGGCGTGTCGTCCTTCGGGTAGAAGTACAGCACGTAGCGCGACCCGGCCAGGGAGTCTGTCGATATGATCGTGCCGTCGTCGGCGCTCATCGCGAACGCGGGGGCCGGGTCGCCGGCGGTCAATCGACTCACGCCCGAAGTCTAGCCGTCCGAGCTCATCTCCTCGATCGCCATGAGCACCGGCGGCAGCTCCCGCCGCTCCATGCGCGCCACGAGCGCACCCGCGAATGCGCCGATCGTCGCGTCATCCGCCTCGCCAAGGTCGTGGCCGCCGCCGTCGACGAGCTGCAGGGACGGCTCGCTGCCGGCCTCCGCCAGGACGCCTGCCAGCAGGCGGGACTCCTCCGGGTCGGCCCACGCGTCGTCCGTTCCGTGGGCCAGCACGACGCGTCGATGGAGCATGGTTGCGAGCGCCATAGGCGGCGTATGGAATGACTGCTCCCAGCCCGCCAGCGCCAGGTCGATGCGAACGTCCCCGATCTCGAGGGGCATGCTCGCCTCGCGCCGCTCGGCCCGCTCAATCAGCTCCTCCGCCGCCCGATCCAGGGCGGCGACGGCCGGATGCTGACGGTCCGTCCCGGTTCGCGCCCGCTCCGCGACGCCGCGTCGCAGGACGTCGCGGAACGATCTGCCGGACGCGCCGACGAGGGCGACCGCGCCGATGGCCGGGTCCCCGATGGCCACGCTCAGTGCGATGACCGCCCCCTCGCCGTGCCCGACGATCGCCGTGCGCCGCAGGTCGAGCTCTCGGCGGGACCGCATCGCGCCGATCGCATCACGCGCGTCGTCGATTCGGCTGAACAGCTCGCTGCGCTCCCAGTCGCCATCGGACTCGCCGCAGCCCCGCGGGTCGTAGCGAAGGCTGGCCACGCCGAGCTCGCCGAGTGCGTCAGCGAGGCGGGCGAGCAGGCCCGGTGGCCGGGTTCCGCTGTCGATCGGCGCGAACCACGACGCGTGCCGCTCCCGATCCCAGGAGCCATCGCGGTTGCGCGGCAGCCAGCTCGGGACGAGCAGGGCCCAGGGCAGGCGGCCCTCACGATCGGGGAGCGTCAGCGTCGCCGCCAGCGACAGGTCGCCGGCGCGGAAGCGCAGGTCGTCGGAGCTCGGCACGGGTGCGATGGTACGCTCGGAGCACCGTGATGACGCACCCGGCCGAGGACGGCACCCCGCTGCCGGGCGCCTACGTCGCGGCCGGGCTGACGGGACACGGCCATCCGTACGCGCTGATCCTGGGGCTCCTGGTTGCCGAGCTCATCAGCGGCGGAGAGACGCGGACGCTGTCGCTGGCGCCGTTCGACGCGCGCCGCTACGTCGGGGCCACCCACGCGCCGACGTGGCTCGATCCATTCCGGGGCCTGGCGCCGCTCCCTCGGCCCTAGTGCCCGGTCGACGTCGTCGGACGTTGCCCGGCGGCGGCGCGCCAGCGTGTGAATTCAGCCGATCAGGGGCCGCCAGGTACCCAGCGAGATGCTGATCCCGACAGCCGCCACCGACATTAGCAGCGCTCCGACGATCCAGCCCCAGTCGGCGATCCGCATCCGCTGGGGGCGCGCGACCGTGCGGGAAGGCATCGCGCCGAATCCACGTGCCTCCATGGCGAGGGCCAGCCTCGACGCCCGGCGGATTGCGCCGACAAGCAGGGCCAGCATGCCGCCGAAGAAGAGGCGCACGGCCGCGATCGGCGAGCGACCCGGCTCCACCCCTCGCGCGCGACGCGCCATCCGGATCGTCTGCCACTCCCGCGCCAGGAGCGGGAGCAGTCGCAGGGCCGCCAGCACGCCGAACGCGAACCGCGGCGAGATGCGCCCCTGCTGCACGAGGGCATCGGCCGTCTCAGTCGGGTCGCTCGTCGCGGTCGCCAGGAGGCTCGCCAGCGCGATGGCCAGGAGTCGCAGCGCCAGCCCGGCGCCGTTCAGGAGTGTTTCGGAGCCGATGCGGAGCGCTCCGATGGCAATGGCGGGCGGACCAAGCTGCTCCGCCGCGAACACGACGTTGACGATCGCGATCGCGACCGCGACCACGCCGACCAGCCACGCGCGGCCGAGGAGGGCACCGACCGGGATGCCCGACGCCGGCAGCAGGGCAACCAGCGCAGCCAGGACCAGCGCCGCGGTCACGCCATCGAGGGAGGCAAAGAGCGCTATCAGCAGGATCAGCGCCGCCACCAGCTTCGCGACCGGGTTGGCACGCGCCAGTGGGGCGCCGGGGTCGGGGATGATCGGAGTCACGAGCCGCATCAGCGGGCGGCCCCCAGCTGGAAGGTTCGGTCGGCGAGGGCTTGGACGAATGCGCGGTCGTGGGAGACGAAGCAGAGCGCCCGCCCGCCATCGCGCAATGCGGCGAGGAGATGGAGCAGCTCGCCCCAGGTTCGTCGATCCTGTCCGAATGTCGGCTCGTCGAGCACGAGCAGCCGCGGCGCGGTCGCCAGCGCGGTCGCGACCGACAGGCGCCGCTTCTCACCGCCCGAGAGGGTGAAGGGATTGGCCTCCGCCAGGTGCGACAGGCGCAGGCGCGCCAGCAGATCGTCGGCGCGACGCCGTGCGTTGGCGTCATCGACGCCGATCCGTCGAGGCCCCAGGAGCAGCTCCTCGCGCACTGATGCCGTCAGGAACTGGTGCTCGGGGTCCCCGAACACCGTCCCGACGCGACGGGCCAGGTCGCGGGCGGGCCAACGCGCGATCGGCTCATGCCCGCGCCCGGCGGCGAGCGCCTCGCCCGAGATCACCGATCCGGGGCGCGGGCGCAGCAGCCCTGCCACCAGCATCGCCAGCGTCGATTTGCCGCTCCCGTTGGGCCCGACGATTCCGAGGGCCTCGGCCGACCGCACGGTGAGGTCGACGTTGCTGACGGCGTCGACGGTTGCGCCGGGATAGCGGAACGTGGCGTGCTCGGCGATGACGAGGGTCTCGGTCGCTGGCCGGTCCCGACGTGGCGGCGCGGCCGGCGGGCGATCCGGGATCCACACCCCCGCGCCGGCCAGGCGGCCTGCGTCGTCGCGGAAGACATCGCGCGGTGACCCGTCGGCGAGGACGCCACCACCGCCGGCGATGACGACCACCCGATCGATCAGCGGCAACGACTCGTCCACCCGGTGCTCGACGAGGACGAGGGTCGCGCCCAGGCGTTCCAGCACGCGCGCGAGCACGGCGCGCACCTCTGTCGCGCCGTCCGGATCGAGGTTGGCCGTCGGCTCGTCCAGCATGAGCAGCCCCGGCCGCAATGCCAGCGTGCCGGCCAGCGCGAGGCGCTGCTGCTCCCCGCCCGACAGCGCATGAGTCGGCCGATCGCGCCCGTACGGAAAATCGACGGCCGCGAGGGCCGCATCCACGCGGGGCCAGATGCCATCGCCGGGAACGCAGCGGTTCTCGAGGCCGAAGGCGATGTCGTCTCCCGCTCGGCCCATGATGATCTGTGACTCGGGGTCCTGGAAGAGGAGTCCGGTCCGATCGCGCGCCTCGCGCGGGTCGCGCCCGTCGACGAGGAGATCGCCCTCGGTGTCGACGACGGACGGATCGACCAGGCCCGCGAGCGCCGTCAGCAGCGTCGACTTGCCCGCTCCCGACGCGCCGAGCAGCAGCACTCGCTCGCCGGCATCGATCGTCAGGTCCAGGCCGCGTACCGCCCACTCGCGACGTCCGGGATGACGCAGGCCCCAGCCTCGGGCCTCGATGCGTGCCGGCCGCGTCCCGTCCGCCATTGCCGGCCCATTGTGGTGGCTCGCCGCGTCACACCTCGCGCTGATCGCGCCCCGCCGCGAAGTCGCGCAGCACGCCGGTGGCGACGAGCGCACCGAGGAGAGTCCATCCGCCGACGCCCGCCACGAGCGCGCCGCTCACGACCGATGCGATGCCATAGACGCCCCACACCGCGACGTTGGCGTCGGGGTAGTAAACGAGAACGTCGTGCGGCGTCGCGAACATGCCCGACAGGGCGCCGGCCAGGATTGCGAACGGCAGCGTCCAGCGCCGGTACAGGCCGATGGCGAAGCCCAGCTCCGCGCCCGCGCCCTGGATTGCTCCCGATACGAGGGCGTCGGCCCCGTACGGGGAGCCGAGCAGGACCGAGACGGCGGCAGACACCAGCCCACCGAAGAGTGCCGCGCCGGGCCGCCGCACGATCAGGCCGACGAGGACTGCGGGCAGCAGCCACAGCCCGTTCATGATCGCCTGGGCGGGTGGCAGGAACGCGAAGGCCGGCAGGGTGGCGGCGGCGAGCCCGTTCCACGCCAGGAACGCGACGCCGAAGGCGACCGCGACAGCCGCGGCCACGACGATGTCAACGATGCGCCAGCCGCCGCCGCGGCCGGTGGCGGGTATGGTCATGTGCCCTCTCCTCTCACCGCGGTCTCGACGACGAGGAGCGTCCCACGCTCGAGCCGGACCGACGCGGGCGCCCTCGCGACCTCGTTCGAGAGGCCGCGTGAACGACCCATCCGCAGCAAGGCCCCCCCGAGCGGCCAGCGCAGTCCGTCGGTCGTGACGCCGGCCGCGTCGCCGCCGACCGGCAGCAGCGTCACGACGTCGTGCACGGCCCCACCGAGGTCGAGCGACGAGCCCCCGTGAAGCGCGCGCACCTGGGTCTTCCCCCGCACGGCGCGGAGGTCGCGTCCGGCCAGGGCCGGGTCCGCCAGCAGCAGGACGTTGGCGAGCCCGTGGTCGATGCGAGACCCGCCGAAGGCCCCCAGCAGCACGACCTCGGTCGCTCCCGCCGCCCAGGCGGCCTCGACGGCAAGCTCCGTGTCGGACGCCTCCTTGTCGGCCGGATGGTGCTCGACCACGACGCCCGCGTCGGCGATGCGGTCGACGAGGGACCGCTCCACCGAATCGAGATCCCCGATGAGCCGATCCGGCCGGCGCCCCAGCCGCTCGAGCGAGCGAGCACCACCGTCGGCCGCGAAGACGAGGCCCGCACGGTCGAGCCATGCCGAGTCCATCGGGTCGAGGTCTCCGGACGCCACGACGACCACCTTCATCGGCTTCCTCCGCATCTGCCCCGGAAGCGACGAACGGCGCGCCCGAGCATCGAGACTCGTGGGGCGCGCCGCGGCGTGCTGCTTCGACTTCCTTCGCCGGCATGACCCGGATCAGGTTCGAGGGTCAGCGGACGCCCCAGCGTCCACACTCTCAGCGCTGTCGCGCTCCCCTGTCGTTTCTGGAACTGTCCGTCCAGCCTAGCACGCCACCTAGAATCGGTCGATGCACCCGAACGTCGCTCGCGTCGTGGAGACGGCCCGCGCCGCCGGCCTCGACATCGAGGTCACGCGTTTTCCGGAGGGCACGCGTACCGCCGCCGACGCGGCCCGGGCAGTGGGGTGCACGGTCGCCCAGATCGTCAAGTCGCTCGTGTTCATGGCCGATGGGACGGCCGTGGTCGCCCTCGTCTCCGGCGCGAACCGGGTCGATGCGGCGAAGCTCGCGGTGGCGGTCGGTGCCGGAGCGGTGCGGCGCGCGGACGGGGACGAGGCGCGCTCGGCCACCGGCGTGGCGATCGGCGGCGTGCCGCCGTTCGGGCATGCACGCCCGATCGCGATCGTCGTCGACCGAGATCTGATGATGCACGACCGCGTGTGGGCCGCCGCCGGTCTGCCGGACGCCGTGTTTCCCATCGGGCCCGACGCCCTCGTGTCGGTCAGCGGCGGCCGGGTGGCCGACCTGGCCGAGTCGCCCACGGGCTGAGGCATGCCGATCGGGTTCGCCTTCGCGGGTCTCGTCGTCGCCGGGATGCTGCTCGCGGTGGTCTCCCTGATCGGTCTGCGCGCGGCGGGAGCGCGTCCGAACGTCGGTCGGCGACTGGCCGGCCCACCCCAGGTCAAGGTCGGACGCCTGCCGTCAGATGGCGCACTCCCCGAGCGAGCGGTCCGCGTTTCCGGCCGGGTCCGCTGCCGCGACCCGCTCGAGATGGGCGGCGGCGAGCGCCTGGTCGCCTTCCATCGCGACGTCGAGGTCCTGGTCGGGACCACGTGGCGCAGCATCGAGCGGCTGCGCGAGACCCGCTCGTTCGACCTGTGGGATCACGATGGCTCGCTGCCGGTCGATCCTGCGCAGGCAGCGGAGCCCCTCGTCGTCATTCCCAAGGTCTGGCGTGGCGCGGCGGCCGAGCTCGAGGGGCCGCACGCCTCGGCCGTCGCCCGACTCGTGGAGCGCAACGGACCCGCCACGGAGGCGCGGGCAATCACGCGTGTCATCAACGTGACCGATCACCTCCTGATCCTGGCTCGTGCGAAGCGAGACGGGGCCGGCCGCGCCTTCCTCGAGCCGCCCGAGGGCGGCTACCTCATCACGAACATGGAGCTCGACGACGCGATGCGGCTGCTGGGGGGGCGCAATCGGCGCCTCGTGACCCTCGGCGTCCTCGGTCTGGGCGTCGCCGTCGCGCTCCTCGCCGTCGGCGGCATCGGCGCATTCCTGAGCGCGCTGCTCTCCTGAAGATGGGCGGGGGTACGGGGCCGACCCGTACGAACGAGCGACTCGCGCTGCCGACCCACCGTTTCTAGCATCGGCTGCACGGCACCTACCGAAAGCTCCATCTTGATCACGAGCTCGGTGGACCGATGAATGGATCGTCGATGACACGAGAGGCACAGGACGCCCTGCTCAGCGTGGCTCAGGCCGCGCTGCTTCTCGGCGTGCATCCGAACACGATCCGCTCCTGGACCGATGCCGGCCGGCTGACGGCGTATCGGATCAATGCACGCGGCGACCGACGGTTCCGGCGTGATGACGTCGAACGACTCCTCGTCGAGGGTGGTGCCCGGGCCGTGGATCCCGCTCCGGCGACGGCGGATGGTGCCGTCAAGGGCTCCGAGCTCGGGATCTTCGAGCGTCTGTCTGCCGGCATGGCGGCCAGCCCGTCGCCCTCCTCCGTGGCACGAGCACTGGTCGAGGCCCTGCGAACGGAGGGCCACGTCGATCGCGCGGCCGTCTACCTCGCCACCGACGAGACACTCGAGCTCGTCGCGCACGCCGGCTTCGATCAGACTCCGCCCGCCGACCGCCCGCTGTCGGATGGGCCCATGACCAGCGACGGTCCCGATCGCGAGGTCCTCCTGGTCGCCCGCTCCGGAACGGTTGGAGCGCTCATCCTCGATGCGGCGTCCCTCGAGCGCATGTCTCCCCTGTTCGTACGCGCCGTCACGTCCAGCGTGGCGGCGGCAGTCGCGAGCGGACGGTTGCTCGTTCGTGCCCGCCGCGAGGTCCGGCGTGCGCGGGCGCTGCGATCGGTCACCAAGGAGCTGACCGGCACCCTGGATCTTGGCTCGCTGCTCGGCGAGGTCGTCGAGCTCACGCGCTCGCTGTTCGAGGCGGACAAGGCCGGCCTGTGGCTGCTCGGGAACGGCGCGCATCCGTTCGAGCTCGCCGCGCACCACGGCCTGGGCGATGCGTTCATCTCACGGGTCAACGACCTCAGTGCCGGGGACGACACGATCGGGACGCGCGCAATCCGCGAGCGGCGCTCCTGCTGGGTCCGCGATGCGCCGAACGAGGCAATCGGCCTCATGGCGGAGGCGTACGCCTCCGAGGGCATCGATACCGCCTGCCTGGTCCCGCTCATCGGCGCAGACGAGCCGCTCGGCCTGCTCGGCCTCTACCATCGCCGCGATCATCCGTGGCCCGGCGACGAGGTCGCACTGCTCCAGGCCTTCGCCGACCAGGCTGCCGTCGCCATCCAGAACGCGCGCCTGTACCGCTCGGTCGGCATGCAGGCGGCCCGCATGCAGTCGATCCAGGACCTCTCGGCGCGGCTGAATCGGCTGACGGATGTGCGCGCCATCGCCGAGGCCATCGTGGCCGAGGCCTCGACACTGGCCCAGTACCACGACATCCGCATCTACGAGGTCGATTGGGAACGGCGCGTGTGCCACCCGATCGCCTTCACGCGCGAGATGCTGGAGGGTGACCCGGCCGATGCCGAGGAGCTCCTGCGCGTCGAGATCGGGGAGGGTTTCACCGGCTGGGTCGCCGAGCACGGCGAACCGCTGCTGATCAACGACGCGATCGAGGATGAGCGCGGCAAGACGATCGACGGAACCGAGGACGTCCCCGAGTCGATGCTGGTGGTCCCGATGCTCTACGAGGGCCGAACGATCGGCGTCATCGTTCTCAGCCAGCTCGGCTTCAACCGCTTCAGCAACGACGACCTCCAGACCGTCAGCATCTTCGCGGGCTACGCCGCACAGGCGATGGCGAATGCCACGACCTATGGCCAGCTGGTCGCGCAGTCGACCGAGCTGGCGCAGCGCGCCGAATCGCAGCGCCATCTGCTCGAGACCAACGAGCGACTGCTCGGCACGCTCGACCAGGCCGACGTGCTCGAGACGATCGCCGACGGCCTGCGCGGGGTGGTCTCCTACGACAACCTGTCCATCTACCGGACCGATCACCAGCGCCAGGCGATGGTCCCGGTGCTCACCCGTGAGCAGCACGCGGAGGAGGTGAGCAGCTATGTCATCCCGTTCGGCCGCGGCCTCATGGGCTGGGCGGTCGAGCACGCGCAGCCGATCCTCGCCAACGATGCGTTGAGCGATCCACGGGCCCTGCAGATCCCCGGCACGCCGCCCGACCCCGAAGCGGTGGTCGTCGTCCCGCTCATCGCCGACGGTGAGGTGCTCGGTGCCCTGAACACGTCGCGCACCGGCGGCGAGGGGGTGCATTTCAGCGAGAGCGACTTCGAGCTGATCCAGCTGTTCGCCGCGCAGGCTTCGATCGCGTTGCGCAACGCGGACGCGCACCACGCGATGAGCCAGCGAGCCGAGACGGACGCGCTGACCGGGCTGGCCAACCACGGAGTCTTCCAGCGGGAGCTCGGCCTGCTCATCGATGCGACCCAGGGCGGTCAGCCCGGTGCGCCGCGTCGGCTTGCCGTCCTGATGATGGACCTCGACTCGTTCAAGGCCTACAACGACCGGCACGGCCACCCCGCCGGCGATGCGCTCCTTCACGAGACTGCGACGGCGATTCACGGAGCGTCGCGCTCGGGCGATCGGGTCTTCCGATACGGAGGGGACGAGTTCGCGCTGATCCTTCCCGGTGCGAGCGCGGCCGAAGCGGCACGCGTTGCCGAGCGGATCCGGTCGGCGGTGGCCGCGCTGACGGCGACTGAGCCGGCGCCGGTCACGATCACCATCGGCGTCGCCGGCCTGCCGAGCGATGCCGGCGACCGAGCGAGCCTGATCGAGGCGGCCGACACCGCCCTGTACTATGGAAAGCGGGCCGGGGAGGATCGCGTGCAGCGAGCAAACTTGCTGCCGCGCGACGTCGTCGACCTGCGTGGCACGCTCGACGATCTCGCACGAGCAGCGCTCCGCGATGGCGACGATCCCCTTGCCGTCGAGCACCTGGTCGAGCGCGCCACCAAGCTGTCGGGCGTCTTCCATGACGAGGCCGACGCCGTCAGCGCGGCGGTCCTGACCGTGACGCGCGCATTGGCAGCGGACCGCGCGGGCACCGGCCGAGACTCGGGACGCGACGCCGCGCACGGTGACCGGGTCGGCAGGCTCGCGGTGCGGGTCGCCGAGCGGCTCGGGCTGCGTGCCGACGAGGTGCGAGCGCTCGAGCTGGCCGGTCGCCTCCACAACCTCGACGACCGAGCCGTGGCCGAGCTGAGCGCGGTGCCGACGCTGCGGCGGGTCGCGACGCTGGTCGTCGGCCATCGCGGCCTGCTGGCGGAGGGAACGCGCCGAGGCCGGCGAGGTCCGCGGGCTCGGGGCCCGATCGGTCCGCACGTCGTCGCGGCGGCGAGCGCCTACGACGCCCTCGTGTCCGGCGTCGGACGCCGGCGGATGGGGCGGGCGGGCGCCATGAGTGCCGTGCGCAGCGACCCGGCAACGTACCGATCGGATGTCCTGAACGCCCTCGCCGCTGTCGTCGAGGACCGCGGCGACCAGGGCCGGCGGCGGCGGGCCGACGACGCGCCGGCGGAGGCACGCGGCGCCGCCTGAATCCGCCTGACCCGGCGGATTGCCGTGTATCATTCCGGCGCCCATGACGTCTTTCCGCCTCGCATCGCTGCGCCTGGGCGGGGCGATGCGCCTGGCGCTCGGAGCCGCCGTGCTGCTCGCCGCCTGCGTCGATGCCCCTGCGCCGACGCCCGCTCCGACCGCGTCGAGCGCCGCGCCGTCGGTGAGCCCGACGCCGGCCGCGACACCCGAGCCGACCCCGTCGCCGTCGCCGACCCCGCGCTTCACGAACGAGCCGGACGGCGAGCTGGCGGCGCTCATCCCGGGCCAAGTGAACGGAGTCCCCGTCGTCGTGGCGCCGTTCGACGAGTTCGCGCTCACGCCGGGCGACGTCGGGACCGCATTCGGCGAGATCGGCAACCGTTTCGCATCGCTGGCCCTCGCCTACGTGGAGCAGCCTCGGCTGACCCTCTACGCCGTGCGCGTCGAAGGCGATCCCGTCGCGACGGGCGACCTCGAGCCGCATCTCGCGACCGCCGGTCGCTACGTCGGCATCGCGGGTCTCGATCCGGAGCCATGGGCCCCGGCAGTGGTGGGTGGCCACCGGGTATGGACACGCCCGGAGGACAACGCCACCGCCGCGGGCACCCACCTCTACGTCTGGTCGAGCGGCGACGTCGTCTTCCTCCTCATCGGCGTCGACGATGCCCTAAACCGGGCGCTCGTCGCCGCCCTGCCCGGCGAGCCGGCGCCGTCCTCCACGCCGAGCCCGTCTGAATCGGCCTCCGGCGTATCACCCTCCGCGGAGCCGTCGGCGACGCCCTGAGCCCTCCGCACCCGGTTGCGGGAATCGATCAGGACGGACCGGGCGGGCGCCACTACCATGGCGCGGCAATGTTCGCCAGGATCGCCTACGGGCTCTCGATCGGGGGCACGATTTTCGCCGTCGCGCTGCGCTTCCTGAATGCCGACCCAACGCTCACGTTCGGGGTCAGCGCGCTCGCCATCCTGGGCCTGGCGTACACGCTGGGTCACGCCACCGAGCAGCTGGGCCTGACGCTGGGCCCGCGCATCGGCGGGATCATGAACGCCACCGTCGGCAACATCGGCGAGATCATCATCGCCGGCTTCCTCATCGTCGACGGCAAGATCGAGATCGTCCACGCCTCGATCACCGGCTCGATCGTCGGAAACCTGCTCCTCGTGCTCGGTGCCTCGCTCCTGATCGGCGGGATCAAGAACGGCGTCCAGAACTACGACGCCGAGGCGACCGGCATGAACGCCGCGAGCCTGATCCTGGCCACGATCGGGCTCATCGTGCCGGCGACATTCGCCTTCCTCATCGGTGGAGGTGAGACGACCGCCCCGGGCGATCCGGAGTTCTTCCAGGTCGAGGCCCTGACCGTCGGCGTGGCGATCCTGCTGCTCACCACGTACATCGCGCAGACCTGGTTCTTCCTGCGCTCTCCCGAGTCGCCGGGCATGACGCACGGCGAGGACGAGGTACCGCAGTGGGGCTGGCGATTCGCGCTGACGATCCTGCTTGCCTCAGCCGCCGCCCTGACCGCGACCAGCGAGATCCTGGTCCATAACCTCGAGCCGGCCGTCGCGTCGCTCGGGATCAGCGAGTTCTTCATCGGCATCATCCTGATCCCGATCATCGGCAACCTGGCCGAGCACGTGGTGGGGGTGACGCTGGCCTACAAGAACAAGATGGACTTCAGCCTGATCACCTCGATCGGATCGGCGACGCAGATCGCACTGTTCGCCGTGCCGGTCCTCGTCTTCTTCGGCCTGCTGGTCGGCAACCCGTTGACCCTCGTCTTCACGCCGCTCGAGGTGGTGGCGGTGGCGGTCGGCGTCATGATCGCGGGCTACATCGCCCTCGACGGCAGGTCCAACTGGGTCGAAGGGCTTCAGCTCGTCAGCGTCTACGTCATCCTGGCCATCGCGTTCTTCTTCCTGACCTAGGCGGGCGCCTGGCGCGGGCGCGGCCACCGCCGAAAGTCGACGGCTACCATGGGGCGGTGCTGAGCCTGCCCGGCCCGCTCGTCAGCGTCGACTGGCTGGCGGCCCACCTGTCCGATCCCGGCGTGCGCATCGCCGACGTGCGCTGGTCGCTGTCCGGGCCGCCCGGTCGCCGGCGCTACGCGGATGGGCATCTGCCCGGGGCCGTCTTCCTCGACGCGGACCGCGAGCTCAGCTCCCCCGGCGAGGGTCCCGGTCGACACCCCGTCCCGACCGCCGCCAAGCTTTCGCACGTCCTGGGCAGCGCCGGCATCGGTGACGAGCACGCGGTGGTGGCATACGACGACGCCGGCGGCAGCATCGCCGCCCGCCTGTGGTGGCTCTTCCGCCACTACGGGCACGCGGGCGGATGCGCGGTGCTCGACGGCGGGATCGAGGCGTGGACCGACGCCGGCCACGACCTTGACACCGAGACGCCGGATCCTCCGGCTGCCAGCTGGAGCCCGTTCGAGTCAGGCGACGACCTGGTCGGAACCGATGATGTCGCCGCGATGCTCGGCACCGGCACCACCCTGCTGCTCGATGCCCGCGGGGGAGAACGCTACCGGGGCGAGACCGAGCCGATCGATCCGCGTGCCGGCCACATACCTGGTGCGGTCAGTGCGCCGTTTACCCAGAACCTCGGGCCGGACGGCCGCTTCCTGGCGCCCGACCGCCTGCGGAGGCGGTACGCGTCCCTCGGCGTCGGGAAGCGTCCGGTCGTTGCGTACTGCGGATCGAGCCTGAGCGCCACGCACGATCTGCTGGCGCTCGCGCTGGCCGGCTTCGCCGGAGGGCGACTGTACGAGGGGTCGTGGAGCGACTGGTCATCCGATCCGTCTCGGCCGGCGGCGACCGGAGCCACGCCATGACCGATCGAGACGGTTGGGACGGCTGGGACGATGGCGCCGACGACCGTATTGGGCGCAAGCGCGATCGCCTGGCGCGCCTGCTGAGCGTCGCGTCGATCCTCTACTCCAAGGGCAAGGGCGAGGCCGGGGTACCAGTGAGCGAGATCGCCCGCCTGACCGGCATGACGACCCGGACCGTCTACCGCGACATCCGGGCGCTCGAGGACGAGCTCGCGGTTCCCGTCTTCCAGGCGGCGCGAGGCCACTACGGCATCGATCGCAAGTTCTTCCTGCCGCCGCTGCGACTATCGGTCCCGGAGGCCATCGTCCTGTTCCTCGCCTCCCGGCTCATCGCGCGCTGGAGCGACCAGTACGACGCCGCCGTGGTCAGCGCGTTCACCAAGCTGGCCGACGCCCTGCCGCAGCCGATCGCGCGCCACGTCGCCGCCACAATGCTCTCCGTCGGCGAGCACGACACGAACGAGCCGTTCACGCGCAGCTTCTCGGCAGTCGCCCGCGGTTGGGCGGAGGGTCGAGTCGTCGAGATCACCTACGACCCCGGCACCGGGCAGGAGAAGCGGACACGCGTCCATCCGTACGCCCTCGAGCCGGACGCGGCGCTGCGCAGCGTGTACCTGATCGGGTTCGACGAGCCCGCAAACGCGATGCGCACGTACAAGGTCGAGCGCATCCGCGCCGCGACGCTCACCGGGGATCGATACGAGATTCCCGATGGCTTCGATCCGGACCGATGGCTGGCCAATTCTTGGGGCATCTGGTCCTCCGACTCCACGCCGCCCGAGCTCGTCCGGCTCCGATTCGACGCTTCCGTGGCGCACCGCGTGCGGGAGGCCGTCTGGCACCGCTCGCAGGAGCTGACCGAGCTGGATGGGGGCGAGGTCGAGCTTGCCGTGACGGTGGCCGGCATCATCGAGATCCGGTCGTGGATCCTGTCCTGGGGGGACGGGGTCGAGGTGCTCGAGCCGCCGTCGTTGCGCGAAGCGGTCGCGGCCGCAGTGCGCAACGCGGCTGCGCGCTATGCCGATTGAGGTCGAGGCCAGGTTCCGAGCCGACGATGCGCGACCACTCGAGGCGCTCGCGGCCGCTCCGCGCCTCGGGCCTGGCACGCTCGGGCCGGCGCGCACGGTCGACGAGACCGATCGTTACCTCGACACGGAGGACGGACGCCTCGCGACGGCGCTATGGGCCTGCCGCCTGCGGTCACGCGAAGGGCTGACCCGCATCTCGCTCAAGGGGCCGCCTCGGGCCGGGGCCACCCCGGCCTGGCTCCACCGACGACCGGAGGTGGAGGGGCCGGCGACCGACGAGATCGCGCCGGCATCCTGGCCCGCGAGCGAGGCGCTGGAGCTCCTGCAGACGCTGTCCGGCGGGCGGGCGCTGGTCGAGCGCCTACGCGTGCGGCAGCGAAGAACCGAGCGGCCGGTCGCTCTCGACGAAGGGCCGCCGATCGGCACCCTCACGCTCGACCACGTGCGGCTCGCGGCGGGTGACATCGACCTTGGTGAGCTGTTCGTCGTCGAGCTCGAGGTCGATCCGGCCTCGGCGCTCGACGATGTCGAGCTGGCGGACCTGGCCGGGGCCCTCGCGACCGTGCCGGGACTCGTCGCGGAGCCCTGCACCAAGCTGGAGCGCGCCATGCACCGTCTCCGCGGCCGCGAATGACGACCGGCCTGCCGCAGCCGCGCATGCTCGTGGAGTGGCTGGCCATCGGAGCCGGGCTGGCGGTATTCGGGTATGTGGGCTGGGACGGTGCGCTCTGGGATGCGCGCCTGCAGCTGCTCCTGCACGTCATCGGCGTCGGCGCCATCCTGGGGCTGGGGGTGGTCGTCCTGCGCGGCGGCGGCCTGCCGAGGACGCGGATCGATGTGCCGCTGCTCGGCCTTCTGGCGGCCTTCGCGCTCGCAACCGCATCGGCCCTCAACGTCGGGATGAGCCTGCGCGCAATGGCGGCCATCGCGGGGTTCGCAGCCATGCTGCCCGTCGCCATCCTGGCAGTCCGCCACCGCCCGGCATGGGTCGGCATCGTCACGAGCGTGCCAGTGCTGCTGCTGGCGACACCCGCGCTCGCGGTCCAGCTGGCGCGCCGTGTCGAGTGGATCCTCGCCGGCGCCCCGGGCCTCCCGCCGCTGCGCCTGCCAGCCGAGGGCACGCCGTTCGGGTCGGTCGCCGTGCCGCCCTTCGTGATCATCCCCGCCTGGGCGCTCGCCGGGCTCATCGAGCCGGCCTGGCTCCGGCGCGTGGTGCGCATCGGGCTGGTGGCCGTCGGGGTGCCGATGACGATCCTGTCCGGGTCCCGCTCGGCCTGGCTGGCCATCGCCGCCACCGTGCTCGTCGCCGTCACGCCGCTCGTCTGGCGGAGCCGCCATCGCCTTCGCTGGCCCTCGCGCATCACCTGGCGCGCGGTGGCGGTCGGCGTCGGCGCGCTGGCGATCCTGGGGCTCGCTACGGCGCTGGCGCTTCCCCGCCTCACCGCGGTGACCTCGCTCCTCTACCGCGTCGCGCTGTGGCGGGACACCGTGGCAGCCTGGCAGAGCGATCCACTCCTCGGCATCGGCCCCGGGTTCATGCCGTATGCGCGGCAGGCGGCGGCGCCCGATTTCACCTTCCCGGTGCGTCAGCCGCACTCGCACAACCTGCCCCTGGGCGTGCTCGGGGACGCCGGCCTGGTCGGGCTGCTCGCCGCCGTCATCCTGGTCATCGCGCTCCTGGTGGTGGCCGGGCCATGGCGCAGCCGGACCGGCGTGGGTCGGACCGCGGGCATCGTGCTGATCGGCCTCGCCATCGGCGGGCTGTTCGAGGATCTCACCTTCATTCCCGGGTTCGACCTCCTGGCGATCACGCTCGTGGCGGTGGCGCTGCTCGACGCTGGTGCGGTCGAATGGGTGCGGCCCAGATTGACTCCAACCCACCGTTGGGCCGCGATCGCGCTCGCCGGCGGGCCGGCGTGCTCCGTGCTGCTGGCCGCGATGGTCACCGCCGACTCGGCCGGCATCGCGTACCGTGCCGGGACCGACAGTGCGGCCCGCGGCCAATGGGCCGAGGCGACCCGGTGGCTGTCGCGCGCAGTCGAGGTCGACCCGTGGCACCCGGCCGGGCCGGCCGCCCTGGCGGTCGCAGCCGATGGCGCCGGCGAGGCGGAGATCGCTCGGCGGGCGGCCGAGGCGGCGACGAGGCTCAATCCGGGTGACGCGGCCGCCTGGACGAACCTCTCGCTCCTGTGCCGCGACGCGGACGACCGCAGCTGCCAGGTCCACGCCGCCGGCCGAGCGGCCGCCACGGCGCGCCACGGCCGTGCCGAGCTGCTGAACTCGGCCGCCAGCCTCGAGGACGCCGGCGAGCCCGACGCTGCCGACCGGGCATACCGGCTCTCCCTGCTCAGCCAGGCCCAGACCTCGTTCGTGCTCGCCTGGCCGCGGACCGTGCGGATCGGCGACGGCGCGATCGCGGACTACACCGATGCGTCCTGGCAGCTGCACCGCCTGCTCGCGTTGCACGCGATGGACGAGCCGATCGAGCCGGCGGAGTTCGCCGACGATGCCGTCCGCGCACTCGCCCACGCGGCGGTCGGTGAGCGCGCCGCGGCGGAATCGCACCTCGCGGCGGCGATCGAGTCGGCGCCGGCGACGATCGCGACGTGGGACGTGGCGATCGTTCTGCGCGACGCGTGGGGCGAGTCGGTCGAAGACGAGAGACGAATCGCTTCCGTCGTTCGGGGGCGTCCATTCCCCCAGCGCGACCTGGAGGTCGACGTCGCAACGCAGAGCTTCGACATCGGCAGCTTCCGCGCGTCGCCGCGCGACGGCCTGGTGGGCGATGCGATTCGGCCGATCAGCATGCCTCCATACCCATGGGTGCTGGCCGCGCTGCTGCCCTAGCCCGCCTCGTCGAGGAAGGGAAGGCGCTGGATGAGCGCGAGGCGAGGCCGCTCGGTCTGGGCCACCGGCGCCACGGGGACGCGCAGCCACGCCTCGCCGGCACTCCCGGATCGGTACCGCGCGTCGAGGCGCCGCGCAGAGATGGCGCCGAGCCCGAACCGCGCCAGCGCCTCCGCCAGGAGCGTGCCCTCGCCCAGCAGCGCGTGGGAGACCACGCAGCGGTCACCATCGCGCAACGTCGCGGCCAGCCTCTCGCGGCGCGCGGAGAACGGGCGCCGCTGCCAATCCTCGCCGTTGGTCCACAGCATGTCCGACGCGACGTACGCGGGGCGGCCGGCGGAGCGGTCGCCGCCCAAGCGCCTGCGGAGCAGCTCGGTGTCGAGCCAGCCGCCCTCATCCAGCGCCAGGAGCCAGCCGTCGAGCAGGACGCCATCGTCCAGCAGCTGCTCCGGCAGCTCGTCGGTCAGCTCCCCGAAGGCGACGAGCGCGTCGGCGAGGCCCTCGGCCCGCAGGCGGATCAGCTGCCCGCCCTCGACCCACGCTTGCGCGCGGATGCCCGGCCACCAGGCCTCGAACAGGTATCGGGGGTCGTCGAACGGAGCGACCCCCTCGCTCGGCTGCATCGGCGAGACGCGAGCGGGCAGGCGTTCCCCAGCGCCCGAGGTCGAGATCGGAAGGTCGAGCTGCTCTCCGGGCACGACCTGCCGCGTCAGGCCGTCTTGCGCCGACGCTCGCGCGGCGCCTCGACCTCGTCGTCCTTGGCCTTCGCCCGGGCCTTGGCCTTGGCCTTCGTCGCGACCTTCGTCGCGACCTTCGTCGCGACCTTCGTGGGCGCCTTGTCCTCGGCAGAGGCGGCCTTGCGATCCGAGCGTGCCGCTGCGACGGAGGCTTCGAGGGCGGCCATCAGGTCGGTGATGTTCGTCGGCTCGGCGCGCGCAGCAGCCGGTTCGGGCTTCTCACCGGCCACCTTGCGCTCGATCACGGCCATCAGCGCCTGGCGATAGTCGTCGGCGTGGTCATCGGCGTTGAACTCGCCGGTCATGCTGGCGACCAGCTGCTCGGCCATCTTCTTCTCGGAGGGCTTGATGTCGATCTGGTCCTCGGGCAGGTTCAGCTCGTCCATCGCGCGGACTTCGTCCGGCCAGTGCAGCGTGGTCAGCAGCATGGACTTGCTGAACGGATTGAGTGCGGCAAGCTGCTCGCGGTCCTTGAGCACGATCTTGCAGATGGCGCTCTTGCCCTGCTCGGCCAGGACGGACTTGAGCAGGTAGAACGCCTTGGCGCCGATCTGGTCCGGCTCCAGGTAGTACGCCTGCTTCACGAACTGCGTGCCCTCGGCGTCACGGGAGGCGTTGATGAACATCTCGATCTCGATGGCGCGCATCGTCTTGAGCGGAACCGAGTCGATGTCCTCCTCGGTCACGACGACGTACTTGCCCTTGCTCCACTCGTAGCCGCGCACCGTCTCCGAGCGCGGAATGACCTCGTCGTGGTACGGGCAGTACACCTTCATCTGGATCCTGTTCAGGCAGCTGGCGTGCAGCAGGTTGAAGCCGATGCCTCCCTGCTCGGTGGCCAGGTACAGCTTGACCGGGATCGTGACCAGCCCGAACTGGATCGCGCCCCGCCACATGGATCGAGCCATTGATTCTCCCGTGCTCCTTTGTGCGCCCTGCGCGCAGCGTGCCCTGCGACGGTTCGAACGCGGGCGGTGATGGTACAACGGGCACGCAACAGCCCAGTACCACGGTGGTACTACTCCGAAGGGCCATAGACCCGCTCAGGACCGATCTCCAGACTCCACCGCGATGACCGACACTGACATGCCGCTTCGCGCCTACGTCCTGGAGGACGACCCCGACATCGCCGCCCTCGAAGCCGATCTCCTGCGCGAGATGGGCTTCGGCGTCGTGACGTGCACCCGGATCGTCGAGCTCGGAGATCTCATGGACGTCGCGCTTCCGCACCTGCTCGTGGTCGATGTCATGCTCCCCGACGGCGACGGCGGCGACATCACCGAGCTGCTGCGGAGCGCATGGCCCGGCATCCCGGCGATCATCGTGTCCGCCGCCAGTCGCGAGAGACTCGAAGAACTCGAGCCCCTCGGTCCCGTCGTCGCGAAGCCCTTCGACCTCGACTCGTTCCGGGCCGCGGTCGGGCAGGCGCTCGATCAAGGGCAGGAGCTCCGCAGCGCGTCGTGAGCGCGGTCCCGACGCTACGCGACGCGAGTGCCCTTCGGTCCGGTGACGGCGACGAGCGCCTCGTGCTCGGCCCCGTCGTGATCGGTCAGCCTGTAGCGGTGCTCGATCGTGGTCACCGCCGAGAGCATGGCAATGATCGGGCAGTACTGCGTCGCCGAAAGCTCGATCGAGCGCCGCAGCGCTTCAGGGACGACTCGCCCACGCACCCGGTGCTCGATCCGGATGGCCGTGAAGACCCTTGGATGCTCGTCGGCCGAATCGCCCTCCACGGCGATCTCGTACGCGTCCGCCACCTGTCGCTTCTTGCGCAGGATGCTAGCGACGTCCATCGACGTGCAGCCGGCCAGCGCCGCCAGCAGTGTCTCCTTCGGCCCGGGCGCCGCGCCGTCGCCCTCGGGCGGATCTCCGTCGAGGCCGACCACCTGGCCGCTCGAGGTTCGGGCCTCGACACGGCTGCGCGCCGGATCGATCACGGCCAGGATGCTCATCGCCATGCAACCAGCCTAGCCGAGCGGACGATGGTGCACCCGTGCTCGTGATCCGGCCTGCCGGACTCGCGGCGCGCGGCCACCGGCGCCGGCTGCTCCTGGCCCTCTCGATGGTCGCCGTCGGCCTGCTTGCCGTCGAGCTCACGCTCCTCTCGAGCGGAACGACCGCGACCGGGTGGATGGCCAGCGCCGGCGCCGTCGGACTCGGCGTCGGTGCCGCCTGGCTGCTACGGGTGGTCGGACCGAACCGCCGCAGGTCGGCCGGCGAACTGCTGGAAGAGATGCTGCTGCCCGCCTTCAACGATGACTTCACGCTCGTCATCGGCCCGCTGCTTCCGGTGCGCGAGGCAGATCGTCTCGACGGGCTCCTCGTCGGCCCCGCCGGCGTGCGCGCCCTGACGGTTCGCGACTGGGAAGGCCGCTACCGCGTTCGTGGTCGAGGCTGGGAATTCGACGCGGGCCGGCGCGGCTGGATTCCGTGCCGGACCAACCCGAGCTTCGACGTCGCGCGCCTCGGGGACGGCGTTGCGCGCTGGGCCGCCGATGCGGGGGTGCCGAACGTGCCGGTGCGCGGGGCGGTTGCATTCCCCATGAAGCGCTCGCGGATCGTGCTCGAGGAGCCGGAGGACGAGATCGTGACGAGGGACAACACGCCGTGGTGGGCGAACGCCATCGGCCGCGTTCGTCGCCTGGACCCCTCGACCGGCCAGGCCTTCATCTCCGCGGTGCTCGATGCGGCCGACTCGCCCGCACGTCGATCCCGCTCAGCCCCGATCGTCCGCATCCCCTGACCGCCGGATACCGGCGTCAGCCGGGATCCTCCTCCGCGCCCAACCACGCCTCGGCGGTGTCCTCGTCGAGGACGTCCGCCAGGTCGTCCGCCGGAGCGTCGTCCGCGATCAGCAGGAGCTGCGCGCGATCGCGGCTCACCGCCACCGCCGCCGCCGTTCGCCCGAGCCCTGGGTGCGCCGTCGACGAGATCGTCACATCGGTCATGGCCAGGAATCGGTCGGTCATGTTCATCACGCCGTCGGTCGGGCGGCTGCCCGGCGGCACGTGGATCGTGCCCGCGATCCGGATTGGCGGACTTGCGAATTCCGCCTTGACCGGGCGCTTCTGGATGCGCATGTCCGGGCTCGCTCCGCCGGTCAGCCCCGACGCGGACATGACGAGGATCGCGGCCACGGCCACGAGGGCGGTGGGAGCCGCGCTGGCGGCGGTCGGATCTGCGTGCTCGGTGATCGTGGCGAGCCGGATGGTGACGTGCGTGCCCGACTGCTGGTTGAGGATGTCCGTCACGCGGCCGAACCGCGTATCGACGATCCCGGAAATCCGATACGCATCGGTCAACAGGTCGACCTCGACCTCACGAGCTGCGCCGAGACCGGCGAACGAGTCCATCGGCCCAATGCTAGCCCACTCCGGCCGCCTTCCGGACCCGCCAGATCTGCTCCGCCGGCCACGTTCGCGCCCACTCCGGGTCGGCTTGCTCGGGCAGCTCGTGATCGCTCATGGGCCGATGCTACCCCGCCCGCTCGCCGTCCTCGGCCGCACCGGTGGCTGCGATGCGCTCGGTCTCGCCGCCGGACCCCGTTGCCAGCAGGATCCGGCCGGAGGCCTGTTCGCCGAAGAGCGCCTCGACCGTGGCCATCGTGTCGATATCGGCCGGCGTCTTGTCGTCGCGAATGCGCACGATGCGCGGAAAGCGCATGGCGAATCCGGACCGATGACGGGCGGAGCGCATGATCCGGTCGAAAGCGATCTCCACGACGACCTCGGGCACGACGGTCCGGTAGCGCCCGAAGTCCTGGAGCGTGATCCCCTTGAATCGCTCCGTCATTTCGGCGATCTCGGCATCGGTCAGGCCGGTGTAGGCCTTGCCGATGGTGAGGAGGCGCGCGTCGTGCTCATCGGTCTCGCGCACGGCGAAGGTGTAGTCGGAGAGGACGTCGCGGCGCTTGCCGTGACCCCACTCGACGCCGACGACGACGCAGTCGAGGGTGGCGAGCGCCTTCTTCAGCTTCAGCCAGCCGAGGCCGCGACGCCCCGGCTGGTAGGCCGAGTCGGGGTCCTTGATCATGAGCCCCTCGTTGCGACGCTCTCGCGCGTCGTCGAAGTGGCGCTCGACCTCGTCGGCCGAGCGGGCGCTGGCGAGGTGCGCCAGCAGCAGCCGCTCGCCGCTGCGCTCGGGCAGGGCGAGGCCTTCGAGCCGCCGGCGGCGCTCACGGAGCGGCGTCTCGATCAGGTCGTCCCCGGCATGGTGCAGCAGGTCGAAGGCGACAAGAACGACGGGCACCTCCGCCAGGAGCTCGGCCGATGGCCGCACGCGTCCGAGGCGGGTCTGGAGCGAGGCGAAGTCGAGGACGGTCCCCTCCCGCCTCGGCACCAGCTCGCCGTCGATCACGAGGGGCCCGAGGTCGGGCAACTCGGCCACCGCGCCGGTGATCTCGGGAAACGAGCGCGTCACGTCGTTGAGGTCACGGCTGAAGAGGCGCACGATGCCGCCGGCGTCGACGTGCAGCTGGGCGCGAATGCCGTCGTACTTGTCTTCGATCCACGCCTCGTCCCCGACCCGCCGCATCACCTCGGCCGCATCGACCACGGGTGTGGCGAGCATGAAGCGGATCGGCCGCATCACGTGCAGTGCAGCCTCGGCCAGGCGGTCCTCGCGGGCGAGCCGAGCTGCCTCGCCGATCTCGCCGGTCAGCATGTGGGCTCGTCGCACCGCGTCAAGCTGGCGCCCGAATGCCTCCGCCACGGCCTCCTCCAGCAGCCCTTCGCGCAGCCCGATCCGCGTCTCCCGCGACGACACGCGGCCGATAAAACGAGCATCCTCCGGGCTTGCCCGACCGAAGAGGTCGGCCATGAGACCGATGCGGTCCTCGCCGTTGCCGGCCGCGGCGATGGCGTCGAAGGTGCCGGCCACCTCCGTCACGGTCAAGTGACCACCACGTCGCTCGGCGCCCGCGAGCAGCTCGGCCGCGACGTCGCCAAAGTCCGAATGGCGCAGGTAGGCGGCGCGTATCGCCTCCTCGTCGGCCCCGCTCGCCCGCGCCAGCGCGGCAGCCTGCTGCACCCAGCCCATCCCGAGCTTTGCCGTCGGATCGACCAGCGGTCTCCCGGCGAAGAAGGCGCAGGCCGCGGCCAGCTCCTCGGCGGGCAGGCCACGCAGGTACGCGGCGAGCAGATCGCGCTTCGCGTTCTTGCTGCGCGTCTCGCCGACGGCCGCAGCGGCGGCGGCGAGATCCGCGAACGGGCTGAACCTGCGTGGCATGCGAGATCGAGTCTAGGCGGCGCGCGCCCACGGACGTACGATGCTCGGAAGGGAGGATGACGGGCGCGCTTTCCTCGGGCAGTTCGACCACGTATCGCTCGAAGTCTTCGGTCTCGGAACGGCCATCGGTGCCATATGGCTGGTTGCGCTCGACCTGGGCGTGATCCTGGCGGGGACCGCGCTTCTCATCGGCAGCGTGACGCTCATCATTCATCACCGCTGGATCGAGATTTCGCTGCTGATGATCGGGATCGGCCTCGTCGTGCAGATCGGCTACTGGATCTTCGGCGTGCCGCCGGAACCGTTTATCGTGCCCGACCCGGAGGGAATCGCTGCCGAGGTGTTCGCTCCGGGCATGGCAGCGCTGATCCTGGTCGGCGGCATGATCCTCGCCGCCGTCGTCGGTGCGTGGGACCTGTGGGAGGGGCGGCGGCGGCAGCAGCTGGACGACCGGCACCGGCGAAGACGCGAACATCAGATCGCGGACTCCATCGAGGGTTGACCGCGGTCGACGAACCGCGCACGCTGAGCCCATGGTCTTCCCGTGGCAGAAGCGCATCGTGCCGCCGGAGCTGGCGGCCCGCGTCCCACCGGGCCAGGTGCTGACCGACAAGTTCCCTGTCCTCCACTTCGGCCGCATCCCCGATTACGGCGACCTCTCCGGCTGGGACTTCCGGGTGTGGGGCGAGGTCTCCGAACCGTTCACCCTGCGTTGGGCCGACTTCCGCGCGCTGCCCGAGTCCGAGGAGACGCACGACATCCACTGCGTGACTCGCTGGTCAAAGCTCGATACTCGATGGGAGGGCGTGGCCTTCGGCCACATCGCGGAGGTGGCGCAGCCGACGCAGAGCGCGCGGTTCGTCGTCTTCCACGCCGAGGGCGGCTTCACCTCGAACGTCCCGCTGGCGACGGCCATGCAGCCCGCCTGCCTGCTGGCGTGGAACTACGACGGGCAGCCGCTGACGACGGAGCACGGATACCCGCTGCGTGCGATCGTCCCCGGGCCTTACTTCTGGAAGAGCGCGAAGTGGCTGCGCGGCGTGGAGTTCACCGCGGAAGACCACCCCGGCTTCTGGGAGCGCAATGGGTACCACAACGAAGCGAACCCGTGGAAGGAGGAGCGCTACTCGCGCTCCTGATCGTCCATCCGCTTGGCACGGGCGATGAGCTCGGCAACCCGACGGCCGCCCTTGCGCCCGATCTCGCGGAAGTGCTCGTTGGAATAGCGTTCGCTGACCGCCTTGCCACCCTTGGCGCCGATCTCCTGGAAGAACTCGGCACCGTACCGGGCGCGCGTCGTCCGCCCACCCTTGCGCCCCGCCTCGCGGACGCTCATGTTCCCCTCGTCGGGAGTGCCGCTCTGGTCCGTGCCTGCGCGCTCGGCCATCCGGCGCCTCCTGCTTACTGCGTGCTTGAGTACTCCTCGAATCCCTGGCCAGCGTGAAGCAAGTTACGTACCGCGTCCGATCGCTCGGGCAGGACCCACTCGGCGACCGTCTAGAATGCTGCGCCGATGCACCCCTTGCTGCGCAACGTCGTGATCGGGATCGTGGGCCTGATCATCGCCGGCGCCCTGACCGCGCTCGCCTTCCTCGGGCGCGACTCGGACATCTCGGTCCTCGCGCTGCTGGCGGCCGGAGTCCTTGGCGCGATGGTCGGGCTCTTCCTGTACGGACAGGGCTGGATCTGGGGCAGTAGGGCCGCCCGCCGTCGCGAGCACGGCACGTCGCTGCTCATCGCGATCGGGGGCGGCGTCATGGCGCTCATCGCCGCGGTCGCGCTTGCCGGTCTGCTGATCCTGCTGCTGCTCTTCTTCCTCGGCTGACGCCGCGACGGGCGGACGCGCCCACGCTCGCGCGCTGCGCACCACGTCCCCGCTGATCGGCTCGCTGCGCGAGCGGTCCCGACGAGCGCTCGCTGCTACGATCTGTGCCGCAGCCGCCGGACGCCCCCATCGTCTAGAGGCCTAGGACGCCACCCTTTCAAGGTGGAGATCAGGGGTTCGAATCCCCTTGGGGGCACCACCCTCCACGGGCCCACTCTCCGCGCAGGACCGATCAGATGTGGTTGATCTCGACGCGGTCCCCGCAGTTGGGGCAGTAGAGCAGCAGGAGCTTCGGGTCGTCCGGCATCGGGCGCCAGGCGTGGACGTCGCCCTCGGAGATCTGCTCGCCGCAGCGCGGGCACTCGTGGCCCATCTCGAGCCACTGGTCGCGCGGCACGTTCTGACGCCCCACCGCTGCTAGCGCCGGGCGGGCGGCGGCGGTGGCGCCCAGCCCGGCTTCGGCCCCGTCGGCGCTGCGTCGGGGCCCTCGGGCGCATCCGCGGCGACGATCGCGGCCCGCGTCTCCTCGGCCTTCACCGACGGCGCGATGAGCGGGTACGACATGGCGGCGTAGCCCGGCCAGCGGCCGACGTCGCCATCGCGAATCATGACCATCGTCTTGGCAAAGGCGCCGGTGACGTCACGGACCGATCGGTCGAGCACCTCGAGGCTCTCGCGGCCGGTGACCTTGCGCAGCGCGGGCGGCAGCGTCTCGACCAGGTACGCCGGATTCGGGTCGACCGCGAGGGCCAGCTCGAGCGCGGCGATGACCTGCTCGTCGGGCAGGTCTCGCGGCAGCGGACGGCTGATGTACGCCATTCGCGGATCCTGGCTGGGCCCACGGAACGTGCGGACGAGCGACTTGATCATCGGCGGCGAGATTGTACCGCTCCGGGTGCGTGCAACGCCGACGGGTATACTGGCGTCCCCAGTAACACAGCGTTCGCGACCGCGCGCGTCCGAGCCATGACGCTGCTGCGCCGCGTCAGCAACCCGCAACAGGAGTATCCCGACCATCGTGCGCGTCCGAAAAGCCGTCCTGCCCGCCGCGGGCTTCGGCACCCGCTTCCTGCCCGCAACGAAGTCGATCCCCAAGGAGATCATGCCCCTGGTTGATCGGCCGATCATCCAGTACGCCGTCGAGGAGGCAGTGGCCTCGGGGATCGAGCAGATCATCATCGTCATCGCCAGCGGGCGCAGCGCGATCGAGGACCATTTCGACTCCAGCCCGTCACTCGAGCGATGGCTGGAGGAGCGCGGCGACATCGAGATGTTGCGCACTATCCGCCGCATCAGCGAGTACGGCACGGTCGCCTTCGTGCACCAGCGGGAACAGCTGGGACTCGGCCACGCAGTCCTCATGGCGAAGGATCTCGTCGGAGCGGAGCCGTTCGCCGTCCTCCTCAGCGACGATGTGATGCTCAATCCACACGGTGAGCCGGTGACGAAGCAGCTCATCGACGCGCACCTCGCGCATCGGGGATCGGTCCTGGCGATCCAGCGCGTGGATCGGGCCGACGTGGGTCGCTACGGGATTCTCGATCCGCTCCGCGAGGAAGGCCGCCTGGTCGAGATCCGCGACCTCATCGAGAAGCCATCGGTGGAGGACGCCCCGTCCGACCTTGCCGTCCTCGGCCGCTACATCCTCACGCCGAAGATCTTCGACGTGCTGGAGCAGACGAGCCGCGGCGCGGGCGGCGAGATCCAGCTGACCGACGGGATCCGGGGCCTGATCCGGGAGCAACCCGTGTTCGGCTACCAGTTCGAGGGCACCCGGCACGATGCGGGAACGAGGCTCGGGTGGCTCAAGGCAAACGTGGCGGTCGGCCTGGAGTCGGATGACGCGGACGAGTTCCGCTCCTACATCCGCGGTCTCGACCTGCGAGACTGACGCACTCGTGGAGATGATCGGCAGGCTCATCAGCGGCCGTTACCGGTTGATCGCCCCCCTCGGTGAGGGCGGCATGGCCACGATCTGGCGCGCGGTCGACGAGCAGCTCGACCGTGAGGTGGCCGTCAAGCTCCTCCGTCCCCAGTTCAGCGCGGATCCGGGGTTCGCCGCCCGCTTCAAGCAGGAGGCGCGCTCGGCGGGGGGACTCTCGCACCCGAACATCGTCGGCGTCTACGACTACGGCACCGACGGAGCCGATGGCGACCAGTACATCGTCATGGAGCTGATCGATGGCAACGATCTGTCGACCATCCTGCGCGACCGCGGATCGCTGTCGACGACGGACGCGGTACGCGTCGCGATCGGCGTAGCCGCCGCCCTCGAGGTTGCGCATCGCAAGGGGATCGTCCACCGCGACGTGAAGCCCGGAAACATCCTCATCACCGACGCCGGCGACGTGAAGGTGACCGACTTCGGCATCGCCCGGGCAGTCTCCGAGGCGTCGATGACGGTGACCGGCACGACGCTCGGGTCGGTCCACTACTTCAGCCCCGAGCAGGCGCGCGGCGACGAGGTCACCGGAGCCTCCGACGTCTACGCGCTGGCCATCGTGCTGTTCGAGATGCTCACCGGCCGCCGGCCCTTCGAGGGCGACTCCGCCGCGGCGGTCGCCCTCAAGCGGCTCAACGAAGACGCTCCCAAGCCGACGGCCGTCGGCCATCCCCTTTCCCCGGGGCTCGAGGCGATCGTCATGCGCGCGCTTTCGCGCGACCCCGCGCAGCGCTTCCCAGATGCCGGCGCGTTCGCCGAGGCACTGCGCGTCTGGCGCCGGGACCCCGATGCCGCGACGCCCCTGGTCGGCGCTGCCGGCGTGCCGGTCGCACCGACGCCACCCGCAGGCGAGCCGACCGTCTACGTCCCGCCACGCGTGACGAGGCCGGCGGACCGCGTGCCCGTGGCGCCACCGCCGCGGCGGATGGATCCGTATCCGCCGGATGGCGACGACGGCCAGCCGTGGTGGGTCTGGCTGCTGGCCGTCCTGGCGGTCGCGTTGCTGGGCGCCATCGGATTCCTTGCGGCGCAGCTGCTCGGCGGGTTCGATCAGCCGACGGCGAGCCCGACCCCGAGCGCCGTGACGGTCACGGTCCCGGCCTGCGAGGGCGTGACGGCCACGACCCTGCGCGCCCAGCTCGCGGATCTCGACCTGGAACCCGACGAGCAGCAGGAGAGCTCCGACGACGTCGACGACGGCGACGTGATCCGTTGCGAGCCCGCGAGCGGGGAGACGGTGCCCGCGGGCGGCAAGGTCGGGGTCTTCGTATCGAGCGGCGAGGAGTTCGTCACGGTCCCGAGCCTCAGCGGCCAGACGCTGAGCCAGGCGGAGGTGACACTGCGAGAGTTCGAGCTTCGTGTCGGTGACATCCGGCGCGAGCCGAGCGCAAACATCCCCGATGGCTCGGTCATCACAAGCGACCCGCCACCGGGCACCGATGAGCCGGTCGGCTCGCAGATCGACCTCATCGTCAGCACCGGGCCGACGCCCTCGCCGACGCCGATCCCGACACCGGTGCCGACGCCGATCCCGACACCGGTGCCAACGCCGCCGCCGACACCGCCGCCCACGCCGAGCACGGAGCCGACCCTGCCGCCACCGTAACGGTGGAACGCCCGATGCTAGGATGAGCCGAGTCCCACTCCACGTTTGGGAGGAACAGTCGTTCAGCGATGGCAACCACAGCTCCGGTCTCGGTCGACGACGCGACCTTTGAATCGGAGGTACTCAATGCGGACAAGCCGGTCCTCGTCGACTTCTGGGCACCGTGGTGCGGCCCGTGCCGGCTCGTCTCGCCCGTCGTCGAGAGCTTCGGCGACAAATACGCCGAGAAGATCGCGGTTGCAAAGGTCAACACCGACGAGAACCAGCAGCTCGCGATGCGCTACAGCATCTTCAGCATCCCGACCCTGATCGTCTTCCAGAACGGCCGCGAGGCTGCGCGCCTGGTCGGGTACATGCCCCAGGAGGTCATGGAGGAGCGCCTCAGCCAGTTCATCGGTTGACGCGCCGTACGACATCGGCGGCGTGCGTGGCCATTTCGTGGGCAGCCCAGTAGGGCGCGCCGACCCCGCGGATCGTGCGGGATGGGCGCGAGGACATCCCCTCGTACCGCGCTCCGCGCGCCTCAGCCGCTACACTCCCGCGAGAGGAGGGCTGCCCGAGCATCCATGATCATCAAGACCGAGCGTCGCGCCGGGGGGGAACGACGCAACGTCGCCGATCCCTTCGCGCCCGAGCGACGCGAGGGCGATCGGCGCACGATGTGCTGGGAGGTCGAGAACTGCGACCTCACCATTCGCTACCGGTGTCCGGCGTTCATCCTGCGACGTCCATGCTGGGAGCTGTGGGCCGTCGAGGGCGTCGGTCCGGCGCGTGCGTGCTGCCACAACGACAAGGAGTGCGAGCCGGGTCGATGCGTGATCGCGGAGAAGCGCTTCGCCGGCGCGCCGGAGCCACTGGCGGTCCACGTCGGACGCCGAGGCATGCCGCTCGGGTACAGCAAGCCCCGCCGTCACCACTGTCCACACTTCTACCTGACCCACGGGCCGCAGGGCCGCGTTCCGATCCGCGCCCCGCAGCTGATGCGAACGCTGATGAAGCAGGAAGGCACGGTGAGCCGATGCGAGCTGCGTGGTGGCGTCCACCTCGACTCCGGCTACGTGAACGACCTGTGCCTGACCGGACAGTTCAACGACTGCGTCTTCTACGAGGACGCCTCGGACTGACGGCTTGACCGACATCGATCCGGATGCGCCTTCGACGCCACTGACCTACGGGCAGGCGGTCGCCGCGCTCACCGAGCGCGGGCGTTTCGGGATCAGCCTGGGCCTCGAGCGCGTGGAGCGCCTGCTGGCGGAGGTCGGCAACCCGGAGCGGTCCCTGCGCGGCGCGCTGGTCGGCGGCACCAACGGCAAGGGAAGCGTGGTGGCCATGGCGCGGTCGGTCCTCTCGTCGGCGGGCATCGTGGTCGGCACGATGCCGAAGCCGCACCTGGTGACCTACCGCGAGCGCATCGCCATCGATGGCGAGCCGATCCCCGACGCCGACTTCGCAGCCGCTGTCGAGCGGGTCCTGCCGGCCATCGACCGCGTCGCCGCCGAAGTCGGACCGCCGACCGAGTTCGAGGCGCTCACGGCCGCCGCGATCATCGAGCTGGCTCGGCGAGACGTGGCCATCGCCATCGTGGAGGTCGGGATGGGCGGGCGGCTCGACGCGACGAACGTGCTCGACCTCGGCGTGGCGACCGTCACCAACGTGCAGCGCGACCACGAGGCGCATCTCGGCCATACGCTCATCGCGATCGGCGGCGAGAAGGCGGCAATCGTCAAGCCCGGCAACCTCGCCGTCACCGGCGCGTCGGGACGCGGCCTGAGACCCATCCTTGACCGATGCGCGCGGCTCCAGGTGCCCCTGCGGCGCGCCGGCCCGCGCCAGCCCTACCGCGCCACCCTGCGCCATGCGGGCTGGGACGGGATCGTAGTCGACCTGCAGACGCCGTCGCGCCGGCTGCGGGACGTGCGGATCGGCCTGCTCGGAGCGCACCAGGCGGAGAATGCGGCCGTGGCGATCGCCATGCTGGAGGCCATGGATGAGCGCTGGAGCCTGGGCGTGGAGGAGGACCAGCTGCGAGCCGGCCTGGCCGCGGCACGATGGCCCGGGCGGCTCGAGCTGCTCGACGGCGCGCGACTGGGCATCGGGCGCGTCCTCCTCGACGGCGCCCACAACCCCGCCGGAGCCGCCGCGCTCGCGCGCGCGCTGGCCGGGCTCGGCCTCGCCCGGCCGACCATCGTCTTCGGCGCGATGCGCGGCAAGAAGGTGCGCGACGTCCTGCGAGCGCTCGCGCCGCTCGACCCGCGCTTCATCTTCACCCGCGTCGAGGATCCCGGCGCGCACGCCCCGTCGGACCTGGCGGACGCCTGGCACCGGGTCGGCGGCCGCGGCGGCGAGACTGCGCCGACGCCGGAGGAGGCACTGCGCCTCGCCCAGGCAGACCCGGTCGTGGTGGCGGGCTCGCTCTACCTCGTCGGCGCCGTTCGGGGCATGATCGTGCCGGACGCGGAGGAGGGCTGATGGGACCGGAGCTGCGCTGGGGCGAGCGGACGTACCTGATGGGGATCGTCAACGTGACGCCCGACTCGTTCTCCGGCGACGGGCTGGCGGACGACGGTCGCGACGCGGAGGAGGTCGTCAGCGCGGCCATGGCGCAGGCACGCGCGATGGCGGACGCGGGAGCCGACATCCTCGACGTCGGCGCGGAGTCGAGCCGGCCGCGGCAGGCCTACGGCGACCACCCCGCGGTCGACCCGGCGACGGAGATGGCGCTGGCCATCCCGGTCGTGCGTGCGCTGGCGGTGGAGCTCGGTGACCGCGCCCTGATCAGCATCGACACGAGCAAGGGCGTGGTGGCGGCGGCCGCGCTCGAGGCCGGTGCCAACATCGTCAACGACGTGTGGGCAGCACGGCGGGACCCCGGGACCGCGGACGCCGCGGCGGCGGCCGGCGCGCAGCTCGTCCTCATGCACAACCAGGATGGGGTCGGGTATCCGCGCGGGGTGTACGCGACGGTCGTTGCGTGGCTGCGGGAGGCCGTCGAAGGGGCGATGGCGCGCGGCGTGCGCCACGAGCGGATCATCGTCGATCCCGGCATCGGCTTCGGGAAGGGAACCGAGGAGAACCTGGAGCTGCTGCATCGGCTGGGCGAGCTCAAGGCCGACCTCGGCGGCCTCCCGGTGCTGGTCGGCACGAGCCGAAAGCGGTTCCTCGGAGAGCTTCTGGACGGCGCGGGCGCTGACGACCGGCTCGAGGGCACCGCGGCGACGGTGGCGCTGGCGGTCGCCTCCGGGGCCGACGTGGTGCGCGTCCACGACGTGCGCGCCATCGCCCGGACGCTGCGCGTGGCGGACGCCATCGTGCGCCGATGAGTCTCGACGCCTTTCCCGACCGGCTGAGCCTGCTCGGCATGCGATTCGAGGCGCGGCACGGCGTGCTCGCGCGGGAGAAGCTGACGCCCCAGCCCTTCGAGGTCGACCTCGTCCTCCGCGCCGACCTGGCGACGGCCGCCGAACGAGACGCGCTCGATGCCACCGTCGACTACGGCGCCCTGTTCGACCTGGTGCGGGGCATCGTGGAGGGTCCGCCGTTCGACCTCATCGAGGCGCTGGCCGGCGCGATCGCACGGGCCGCGCTGGCCGCCACCGACCCCGCGCTGGTGGAGGGCGTCGAGGTCCGGGTGCGCAAGCCGAAGGCGCCGATCGACGGCGCCTTCGACACGGTGGAGGCGGCACTCACCCGGCGCCGATGACCGTCATTCCTCCGCAGGAAGCTCCCCGAGCGTGACCTCGACCTCGCGGACCGAGTTGTCGCGGAGGACCCGCAGGGTGATCGTGTCGCCGGGCGAATGGGGAAGGATCAGGATCGACAGCTCGGTGTCGGCCCCGATCTGCTGGCCGTCGACGGCAGTGATGACGTCCCCCGCCTGGAGCCCGGCGGCCTCCGCCGGCGAGCCCGGGAAGACGGCCTGGCCACTCCCGTCGGTCGTGCCGATCAGCGCGCCGTAGTCGACGGGCAGGCTCTGCTCGGCGGCCACGGCCGGATCGATCGGGACGTAGTAGACGCCGATCCAGGGCCGGACCAGGGGCTGCACGCCGTCGAGGGCCTGCTGCATGATCGGCTTGGCGACGTCGATCGGGATCGCGAAGCCGAGGCCCTGTGCGGTCGTGCTGACGGCGGTGTTGACGCCGATGACCTGACCCGCGCTGTTCACGAGCGGGCCGCCCGAATTGCCGGGGTTGATGGCCGCATCGGTCTGGATCAGGTTGCGCAGGGTCTCCGCGCTCGTCTGGGTGGCGTCGGACGCCTGGATCTGGCGGCCCAGGCCGGAGACGACCCCGGTGGTGACGGTGTTCTCGTAGCCGAGCGGGTTTCCGATCGCGATGGCCAGCTGGCCGGACTCCAGGTCGGCCGATGTGCCGATTGGAGCGGATGGCAGGTCGGTCGCGTCGATCCTGACGATGGCGAGATCGGTGAGCGTGTCGATGCCATAGACCGTGCCGGCGAACTCGCGGCCGTCGTTGAGCTCGACCATCAGCTCGCCGGCGTCCTCGACCACGTGGCGGTTGGTGAGGATCCAGCCGTCAGGGTGATAGATGAAGCCTGAGCCCGTGCCGTTCGTGGCGCCCAGCAAGCCGCCGCCACTGGAGCGGATGGTCACGACCGCCGGTGCGACCTTCTCCACGGCCGAGATCACGGCGCTCGACTCGTCGATCCGCACGTCGTTCACGTTGTCGGTGCCGGGCGTCTCCCCCACCGAGCCCGCCGGGGCGGCCGGCTGACGGATCATGTTCGAGACCGCCACGGCGGAGAAGGCGCCGGACAGGATGCCCGCCACCACGGCGAGGCCGATGACGGGCAGTGCGGAGAGCCCTCGCCGCGGGGGTGCGGTGACGGGCGCGTGGGACGAGCGGATCGTCCACGCGTCAGCCGTCTGACCGGTGGAAGGCCCCGGGTCGCGCGAGACGGCCGGGCCGTAACGCTGGACCTCGACCGGCTGGGTCGGATCTCGATCGGTTGGGCTGTTCGGATCGTGTGTCATCGTGGGTTCCTGTGCGGCCCTGCTGCGGGTCGGTCGCCGGGCGGGCAACGCTCAGGCTATGGACTCCGGATTGCGCGCGGCATGGGTGCCGCGTGAAGTTTCGTTGACCTTGTCGGCATCCGGGGCGGGCTCTGCGCTCGCACGCGGCAGCGTGATGCGGAAGACGGTGCCCTCGCCGACGACGCTGGTCACGTCGATCTCGCCGTCGTGCATGTCGACGATCGAGCGCACGATCGCCAGCCCGAGCCCGCTCCCCGACGCACGTGCCTCCCCGGTGTTCGTACCGCGGTAGAAGCGGTCGAAGATCCGCGGCAGCTCGTCGGGCGGGATGCCAGGGCCGCTGTCGCGGACCTCGATCGTCGCCTCCTGCGGACCGATCGACAGGTGGACCGACACGCCGCCGCCGCGCGGCGTGAACTTCAGGGCGTTGCCGATGAGGTTCGTCAGCAGCTGCACGATCCGCTCGCGATCGAAGCGCAGCTCGACCGGCTCGCCGGGCACGAAGCTCTGGAGGCCGATGCCCCGCGCCACGGCCACCTCCTCCATCGCCTGCACCACCACCTGGATCGGATCGCGCAGATCGCCGTCGCGCATGTCGAGCGGGAAGATGCCGGCGTCGATCCGCGAGAGATCGAGCAGGTTCGTGCTCATCCACTCGAGCCGGCCGATCTGCTCCGTGGATCGCTCCAGGAACTCCGCCCGCGTGGCCTCGTCGACCTCCCCGTCGCGCTGGAGCTCGGTGTACATCCTGAGCGCGGCGATCGGTGTGCGCAGCTCGTGGCTCACGTCGGCGACGAACTCGCGCAGCCGGTCCCGGTCGGCCTCGAGCATGCGCAGCGTCCCGGACAGCCGATCGGCCATCACGTTGAACTGGGCCGCCAGCTCGTCGACCTCGAGCACCCCGGATGCGGTGGCGCGCTCGTCCAGGTGACCCTGGGCGACCCGCCCGGCGACGTTTCGAAGCCGATGAATGGGCGCGGTGACCCGTCGTGCGGCCACGGCCCCGAAGATGACCGCGGCGGTCAGCGCGAGGAGCCCGGCACCGACGATCGCCGACCGGATCTGCGCCAGCGTTGCCTCGCGAGAGGTGTACGGCTCTCGGATGGTGATCGTGAGCCGGGCACCGGGCTGGTCTCCCGACAGGCCCGGCCCACGGAACTCGAACGACAGCGACTGGCCGGCCACCTCCGGGTCCAGGCGAAGTCCCTGCTGCTCGAGCTCATCGCGGTCGGGGGGCGATGCTCGAGCGACGATGCGCCCATCGCCGTCGGCGATCTCGACCGTGGCGGGGATCAGGACGGTCGCGGCGATCTCCGTGATCGGGCGCAACACCTGGATGTCGCGGACCTCCGGCGCGTTGGAGCCGGGTCCCTCGCGCTGGGCAAAGATGTCGATCAGCAGTCGCGTCGACACGAGGGCCGAGCCCAGCCGCTCACGGGTCTGCTCGGCGAAGTACGCCGGCAGGATCTGGTTGATCGCCACCGCTGAGACGATCAGGCCGACGAGCGCCACGGATCCGATCGCCAGGACGAGCCGCGTGTTGAGGCGCTGCAGGAACGCGGACCAGCCACGAGGGATGCGGAGGCGCCCTGCGGGCTCCGAGCGGTGAGCGGGCTCAGTCTTCGGCGAAGGCATACCCGACGCCCCTCACCGTGCGGATGTAGCGGGGATGCGCCGGGTCGGGCTCGATCTTGTCGCGGATGTGGCTGATGTGGACGTTGATCGTGCGCTCGTCCTGCTCGAGGGCGTCGTCGTAGTCTCGGACGAGCTCGAGCAGCTGTGAACGCGTGTAGACGCGTCCGGGGCGGGACGCGAGGTGGCGCAGGAGATCGAACTCGGTCGTCGTGAGGCCGATGCGCACGCCGTCGCGAGTCACGCGGCGGCGCTCGAGGTCGATGACGAGGTCGCCGCGGCGCAGCGTTCGGCCAGTCTGCGTGTCGGCCAGCTCGCCATAGGCCCGGCGCAGGAGCGCCTTGATCCGGCTCACCAACTCCCGCACGCTGAACGGCTTGACGAGATAGTCATCGGCGCCCATCTCGAGGCCGACGACCTTGTCGACCTCGTCGGATCGGGCGGTCAGGAAGAGGACGGGGGCGTGCGTCTCACGACGCAGCTGCCGCAGCACCTCGAAGCCATCCATCCCCGGCAGCCGGACATCGAGCACGACCAGGTCCGGGGCCGTATCGGCGAAGTTGGCCAGCGCGTCCTCGCCCGTGCCCTGGACGCTGACCTTGTAGCCCTCGCGCTCGAGGGCAACCTGCACGCCGCGTGCGACGGCGGGCTCGTCCTCCACGATCATGATCGTTCCGGCCATTGATGGCCGATTATAGGAAGGCGCGCTGCACCCACGGTTCCGTGGCCCGAAGATTCCTTAGCAATTCGGATCGGGGCGGGCTTCGCTCGCTCAGCGTACGAACCTCTCGTCGACGAGCACGCTTGCCGGTCACGGCGAGCCGGGGTACCATTCCGCGTCGCACCAAGAGAGCGCATTCGACCCGTTCCGTGCTGCCCGCCGCTCCCGGCACTCCGAGCGACCGAGGCGTGCGCGACGACCAGAGAGGATCACTGACCACCGATGGATCTCGAGCTCACCCTGGATCCGCGTGAGGCCCAGGGCAAGGCCAACAAGCGTCTCCGCCGCGACGGGATCGTGCCCGGCGTGGTGTACGGCAAGGGCGAGGGTTCGACCAACGTCCAGGTCGAGGCCAAGACGTTCGAGGTCCTGTACCGGGCGGCAGGGAAGACATCGGTCGTCAAGTTCCGGCTCCCCGGTGCCAGCCGGGCGACGAGCGGGTTCATCAAGAGCGTCCAGCGCCATCCGCTCAGCGGCAAGGCCCTGCATGTCGACTACTACCTCGTGAACCTCAACGTCGAGATGGAAGTCGACATCCCGCTCGTCTTCACCGGCATCGCGCCGGCCGTGGAGGAGACCGGCGGTACGCTGCTCCACAACGTGTCCAGCGTGCGCGTCAAGGCGCTGCCGACGGACATCCCGCACGAGATCGAGGTCAACGTCGCGACGCTGGTCAGCCTGGACGTCGCGATCCATGTCAAGGACCTGAGCCTCAACCGCGATCTCGTCCACGTCATGACCGATGGTGAGACGCTCGTCGCCAGCGTCGTTCCGCCGCGGGTCGAGGAGGAGCCGGAGCCGGTCGTCGCCGAGGGCGAGGAGCTCGAGGGCGAGGTCGCCGAGGGCGGCGAGGGCGAGGTCGCCGAGGGCGGCGAGGGCGGCGAAGGCGCGGAGTCCGGCGAGTCGCGCGAGCGCGAGGCTCCCTCGGGCTCCTGAGCGCCGGGTCCTAGTCGCCGATGAGCGCCTGCACCTCGGCGCGAATGGCCTCGAAGTCGGCTTCCAGTACGTAGCCACGGCCGTCGTTCCGGTCACCTTCGAACGTGATGAGCGGCGGTTCGATGAGCGTGTTGGTCGCCTCGGCCTCGCCGCCGCGGCGCCCGAGCTCGAGCAGGGTGTCGAGCTCGTCGAGCGGCAGGTCTGTCTCCAGCGACTCGAGCCCGTCCAGCAGCGGACGCAGGTCGATGCCGGCGTCCGGGTCGGTCAGGCGCTGGACCAGGGAGACGAGCACCTCCTGCTGGCGCGCCATTCGGCCGTAGTCCTGGTCCACGCGCGTCCGGACGTAGCCAAGCGCCGTCGCGGCGTCGAGCTCCTGCGGACCCGCCTCGAGCGCCAGGTCGACGATCGGATCGGTCAGCGGCTCCGGCGGGTTCACGTCGACCCCCTCGGCCGCCTCGACCAGCGCGGCCACGTCGTCCATGTCGAGCACGAGGTGGGCATCGATCGGGATCCCGAAGAGGGTCTCCATTGCGCCCCGCACCGCCTCGATGCCCTCCTCGGCGTAGAGCTGGTTGATCTTGTTCTCGTAGGCACCCCCATCCGGATGCGGAACGTCGACGGTGTCGCGCGGCAGGCTGACCAGCGTCAGCGCGGATTGGTCGACGGACAGGCTGGCGAGCAAGAGCGCGTCCGCATTGACCGGCTCACCGGCAGCCTCCCGACTCGCGTTGTGATCGGTCCCGACGAAGAGCACCGTCCAACGGCGCTCGAGGAGGCCGGCCGCCACGGAGGCCGAGGTTGATGGTGAGGTGGAGCCGTCCGAGCCGTCGGGGCCGGGCGTCCCCCGATTCAGCAGGAGAAAGCCGATGACGGCGCCCAGCACGACGATCGCAAGCCCGATGATCCACCAAGCGGATGAACGCTTCATCGGCGCATTCTGCCGCGTTCGTGGTGGCATCATCGGACGTCTGATGCGCGAGCCCGCCATGCCGATCACCGTCGCCGAGTTCGAGCCGCTCGCACGGGAGCGCATGTCGGCGGCGCCCGCCTGGGACTACTACGCCGGCGGCGCGGGCGACGAGCTGAGCCTTGCCGACAACCGGGCCGCGTGGAACCGCCTGCGCCTCCTGCCCCGCGTCCTCGTCGACGTCTCCGCCCTCGACCTGTCGACTGCCGCGTTCGGCGTCTCGCTGCCGCACCCGGTCGTCGTGGCGCCCACCGCTGCCCACGACCTGGCCCACGCCGACGCCGAGCGACACACCGCGCGGGGAGCCGCCGCGGCCGGCGCGCTCTTCACGCTGTCCACGATCTCCTCGGCGCCGATGGAGGAAGTCGCTGCCTCGGCCCCCGGCGCGCCACGCTGGTTCCAGCTCTACGCGCCGTCGGACCGGGAGGCCTGCCGGGCGCTGGTTGAGCGCGTGTCGGCGGCCGGCTACGGGGCGATCGTCCTGACCGTCGACCTGCCGTATCCGGGGAACCGGGAGCGCGACCTGCGCAACGACTTCGCGGTCGGCATCGGCGCGCACCTGCCGCCGGACCAGCCGGTGGACCCCGACACGGGCATCGTGGTGGTGCCGTCCATGGACTGGGGCGGGCTCGCCTGGCTGCGCTCGGTGTGTTCGATTCCGCTGATCGTCAAGGGCGTCCTGCGCGCGGACGATGCGGCGCGCGCCGTCGAAGCCGGCTGCGACGGCGTCTGGGTCAGCAACCACGGCGGGCGCCAGCTCGACACGGCGATCGCGCCGATCGACGCCCTGCCGGCCATCGCCGCAGCCATCGGGGAGGCCGCGCTGCTGGTGGTGGATGGCGGCGTTCGGCGGGGGATCGACGTGCTGAAGGGCCTCGCGCTCGGCGCGGACCTGGTCGCCGTCGGCCGGCCGGCGCTGTGGGGCCTGGCGGTGGACGGCGCGGGCGGCGTCCAGCGCGTCCTGGAGATCCTGCGCGACGAGCTGTCGCTGGCGATGGCGCTCGCGGGCTGCCGCTCCATCGGCGAGATCACCCCGGACCTGGTGGAGGCCTCTTCACGTTGACGCCCGGCTGAAACTGGCTCTGCGATCGTGGGGAGAGACGGGGAACCTCAGGGAGGTCCGGCGTACGAGGGGAATACCCACGCGGCCTCCTGCGCGTCGAAGGCGGCGTGGGCGGCGGTCAGGTCGGCCGACCACTGGGTCGCGATGGATACCCACGTGTCACAGGACTGGCCCACTGCGCGCGCCCGCAGGTCGGCCACGAAGTCGGCGTAGATGCTGACATGGTGTCCCTCGTGCTGCCGGAGCTGCTCGAGGACGGCCTGCCACCACACCAGGAGCTCCGGCGCGACATGGGATGGCGAGGTCCACTGCGGAAGCGTGGCCTGGTAGGACGCCGTGGTGGTCACGCCGGTCATGCTGCAAGCCCCGCTCGAGGGGTCCATGACGTATGAGGGTACGTGATCCCAGGCGACCGGTCCCGAGTAGGCCACCGCGTTGTGGGGAACGCCGTTGGGGTCCGAGGGAATCGCGGCCTTCGCCGAGGCGATCAGCTCACCGGGGCTGGCTCCGCTGATCGCGAAGTAGCGCTCCTCGGCGTTCCAGACGTCGGCGAAGAGCAGCGGGAGCGCCACCAGCGTCGCTTCGGCCACGGGAGCCGGGGCGACGGCAACGGCCGCCTCGACGACGGGCGGGGCGGCAAGGGAAGCGGGAGCCCGGGTCGCGGGTAGCCAGCGGCGAGTCGGCAGGTCGCCGGGCCCGATGTCGGCCACGGCCACGGCCGCGGCGATCGGCGGCTGCGGGTGGCGACCGTTCTGGGGCCGCACGTCCATGGTGCTCTCCGCGTCGGACGTTGCGGCTCGAGGAGAAGCCTCGGCAGCTGCATCGGCGATCGAGGGGGTGGAGTACGCGCCCGCGCCCACGATGAGGGTGGTCGCCAATGCGAGCAGGAGCGCCGTTCCCACGGCAGGATGCCGCTTCGCGGTGGTAACCGGGAGCATGCGTGATCGCGGCGCCGAGTGATTGCATCTCGGACCGCCGGCCGTGGCGACCATGCCTGGCTGTCCGCATCGGGTGCAATCGATGGAATCTGGGATGACTGGTCGACCCCTGGGCGGCGACAGTGCAGCTCAACGCGCGATTCGCAACCTGGACCCGATCGTATGGTGCGGCGACCGAATCAGGAATCCGTGCCAGTACGGAGTCACCTACGAGCCACCGGGTGCGTATACCCGCTCGACTCAGTGGCCCCACTCGTCGTTCGCGGGAAGGCCGTGTGCCCCTGCGAAGGCTGGAGCCGAAGGTGGGACTCGAACCCACGACCGTCGGTTTACGAAACCGATGCTCTACCACTGAGCTACTTCGGCCTTGCGCGCGAGGCCGGATGATAGCAGCGGACCCGCCGGTCGCCAATCCGATCGGATGAGTTTCCGCGGCCGCGCGCCGCAAGAATGGTGCGGGATACGCGAGTTGCGTCATTGCGACCCGGAAGGACCCGTTGATCCCGGTCGCGATCTTCCTCATCATCCGGCGCCTGTTTCTGGACTCCGCCGGCTTCGAGGGCGTCGTGAAGGGTTAGCCGCCGACCAGGGTGTCGCCACAGCTCGGACAGACGGTGTCGGTGTCGCCGATGAGCTCGCCACAGCTCGGACAACTGCGCTGCTGCTTCACGGATGGATCACCAGCATCGGGCGTGCCGCGCTTCTCGGGGGGCATCCAGCCGTGGATGAGCTGGTCGTGGTAGCGAGGCGGAGCGTCGGGTCCGATGGCGGCCTTCGGGATCGGCGCCATCGGCGCCTTGCCACTTGCGGCGAGGACGTAGTAGGCGCAGACGTCGGTCAACGGGCAGAGGCCGCAGATCGGCCGAGGGGCGCGACAGGTGTCCCGCCCGTGGCGGATCGTCTCGACGTGGAACGGGTACATCTCGTCGGGCTCGAGCACCTCCTCGAGCAGGTCGTGCGCGCGCGCGAGGGGTGTTCGCGGCGGGAGCATGCCCAGTCGCGTCGCGACCCGATGGACGTGGGTGTCGACCGGCATCTGGGGGCGGCCAAAGCCGAAGAGCAGGATGATGGCCGCCGTCTTGCGGCCGATTCCCGGCAGCGACGTCAGCCATTCCCGCGCCTCCAGCAGGGAACGCTGAGCCAGGAACGAGAGGTCCCATGTGCCGCCGGTCGCGGCGTGCACCTCGGCCAGCACGTGCTGGATGCGGCGTGACTTGGTCGGCGCCAGGCCGCCCGGCCGGATCACGTCCTCCAGCTCGTCCGTCGGCGCCGCCAGCACCGCGTCGTAGGTCGGGTAGCGGTCCCAAAGCGCGATGAAGGCGCGGAACGAGTTCGTGTCGGCCGTGTTCTGGCTGAGGATGGTCAGCACGAGCTCGCTGACGGTGTCGACCCGCGGTCCGGCCCACGTCGGGTGGTCGTAGCGCTCGCCGAGGCGCTCGAGCACGGCGTCGGCCAGCCTGCGGCGCTTCCGCCGATCGGCCGCTCGCTTCTGTGGGCTCGGGCCCCGTCCGCGGCTCGGCTTCCGGGTCACTCGTCGGGTCGGTAGCGGCGCTCGCCGCTGGCGGGATCGACCCACACCCGGACCGCTCGACGGGTGGTCGGGTCGACGAAGCGCTCGTCGGTCGGCCTGAAGCGCGGGTCGAGCGGATCACCGTCGATGCCGGCGACCCCTGGGTCCTGCCCGCGCCGTTCCGCATCCTCGGACCGATAGCGGCTCCGCTCCAGCACGACCGCGACGAGGCCGACGGCCCCCGTGGCCACGAGCCACAGCCCGCTGAGCCCGGGAAGCCCGCCGAAGACGATGACGCCGACTCCGGCCACGAGCAGGAGCGCGGCGCAGGTGCCGACGACGAGGCGCAGGGTGGTGAACACGCCGGCGATCGCTACTCGAGCGGCTGCGCGGCCCCGGCATCCGCCTCGATCACGACCGCGGTGCCATAGGCGACGATCTCGCTCATCGAGCCGCCCAGCTGGGAGCTGTCGAAGCGCATGCTGAGGATCGCGTTGGCGCCCATCAGCGTCGCGTTGCTCACCATCCG
>Ga0136633_1000034_pt1 | contig 88779 bp, 89 predicted proteins | sample AntDrymeUQ832206_2_FD_105494 | JGI IMG/M metagenome (GOLD analysis project Ga0136633, IMG submission 105494) | Polar desert sand microbial communities from Dry Valleys, Antarctica - metaG UQ83 (22.06) | ecosystem: Environmental > Terrestrial > Soil > Desert | place: Antarctica: Dry Valley...
CGCGGCCAAGCAGTTCGCCGACCAGGTGGAGGCGTCCGCGCGCCAGCTCGCCAACCTCGTCGGCGACCTCCTCGATCTCTCCCGGCTCGAATCCAAACCTGAGTACGACGAGGAGCTGGCTCTTGATGAGCTTGTCGAGATAGAGGTTCGATTCTTTGCGGAGCGCGCCGAGCAGGCGGGAATTTCGCTTCGGACAGAAACGGTGCCCGTCACGGTGCGAGGCTCGCGCTCCGACCTGAGTCTCGCGCTCCGCAACCTCTTGGACAACGCCCTTCGACACACCTCCTCGGGAGGACAAGTCACCGTTGCCCTTACTCAGATTGACAACGCGGTCATGCTCGAGGTAATTGATATCGGCGAAGGCATTGCCTCTCGTGAGCTTCCCCGCATCTTCGAACGTTTCTACCGCGTCGACTCCGCCCGATCGCGTGCCACCGGGGGCACCGGCCTCGGGCTCGCCATCGTTCGTCACGTCGTCGAAGCTCACGGTGGCACCATCGAGGTCAGCAGCACCCTCGGCGAAGGCTCTACTTTTTCAATTCGGCTGAACGCGCGCCCCTGACCCGATACCGGTTTGGCGGGCAACCAGGTCTAACGCGTCACCCAGTGCGTTCCGGATCTCGCTCCAATCGATTTGCTGGTGCCAGGCAAGGAAGTCTCGAGCCCCTTTCAGGCTGCCATCGAGATCTCCCTGCTTTTCCAGCTCGACGAATTCCGCATAGTTGGCCACCCGCCAGCCATCACTCCAGATCAACAACGATTCGCCGGCGGCTTGGCGCTGGTATCGGAAGAAGCTGTCTCCCTGGACCCACTCCTTCCCGAGCAACGCCTAGACCTTTTCCAGACTCGACTCGAGCTGATGAGGAAACTCGGGTCCGTGGACGTCGAGCAATGCGTAAGCGCCGTCCAGCATCAACCGGCGCTTGGGCGCGAGGAAGTTGGCTAGGCGTAAAGGGAACTCGATGCGTAATAGGGATATTGCAAGAGATTCCGATCCGGGTTGCTTGCAAGGTTGCTCAGCCGGAAATAGAGCGACTCCATAGCGTCTTGCAGCTGGATCAGATGCCTTTGGGCAACATCGCGTCAGGTTCGTGCCAGCTCCGCCTGAACCTGGAATCGGTTGCGGAGCCACTGGTTCCTGCCCTTCCTGCCCATGACCCGTTGCTGATCGGCCCACCGAGTGAACCGAGCACCGCCCCGATCAGTGACGCAAAGACAGTAGCGAGCACATCCATCGGCGGACACTAAAGCAGGCGGCGATTACCCTTCGTCGGTCGGCGAACCGACCCTTCCGGGCCAACGGTCCGCTAAGTCATCAAACCGAAGGAACAAAGAATGAGAGCAAACAGCAAGCTGTGGCTTGTCATCGCGGTCCTGGCCCTTGTGGCCGTGGCCTGCGGCGGCGGCACCAGCGCCACCACCGTCTCATCAGACGGCACCACCGGAACGACCGGCACGGCGACGGGCGAGCTGCCCGATCTCGGCGGCCAGAACGTCACAGTGGCGGTCGAAAATCAATACCTGCCGTTCAACTACATCGACCCCGCAAGTGGGGAAGCCGCTGGCTGGGACTATGACGCATTGGCCGAGATCTGCGATCGACTCAACTGCGTTCCTGAGTTCGTGGCGACCGGGTGGGAAGGAATGATCATTGCCGTCTCCGAAGGCCAGTTCGACATGGCGGCCGATGGCATCACGATCACCGACGAGCGCGCCCAACAGGTCGACTTCTCCGACGGTTACCTTTCTGTCGAGCAGCGACTACTGGCGCGCCTTGATGAAGACCGCTTCGCGACCCTCGAAGAGTTTGCCGCCGGTGACTACATCGTTGGTACCCAGACTGGAACCACGAACTTCGAGACTGCCACGGCGGAATATGGCGAGGATCGAATCACGGGCTTTGCCGACTTCACCCTCGCGATTCAGGCGTTGATCGCAGGTGATGTCGATGCTGTGATTATCGACGACACTGCGGGCGTTGGCTACCAAGGTGAGAATGCCGACCAGCTCAAGCTGCTGGACGGATCGCTTGCCTCTGATGCTCTCGGGTTCATATTCCCGAAGGGCTCCGAGCTAGTAGATCCATTCAACGCAGCTCTTGCCTCGATGGAGGCCGACGGCACGATGGACGCATTGGCCGAGAAGTTCTTCTCGCCCGCGTTCACCATCACCTCCGACGACATCGGCTAGCCGAACCTACCGGTTGGAAAGAGGGCGCCGAACCGTCACGGTTCGGCGCCCTCTGTTTGAATGCGGCCGGTGCAGGTTCCCGGCGCCGCGGCAATCGAGACCGATCCACTGGGCATCGAGGCATCGCAGGAAAGAGGGGAGTTTCCCTATTGGCTCGTCCTCATGCTCCTCATCATTGGCCTCTTTGCCTATCTGACTTTCTTCGATCCCACCTACGTGGGAGCTCGTCGAGCGATTCTGCCGGGTCTGGGCATCACCATTCGGGCAACCCTGATTGCCTTTGTTATCGCCCTGGTCATCGGCCTGATCGCGGGACTGGGCCGTATCGCCCGCAACTCTGTGGTGCGAACCCTGGCCACCACCTACGTCGAGTTCATACGCGGTGTACCGATGTTGGTGTTGATCTTTGCCGTTGCCTTGGTCATCGTCCCGCTGCTGGCAGATGCGCTCGGCTTTAGCAACCGCCTACCGCAGGAGGTAAGGGCGATAATCGCCCTCGCCCTTATATACGGCGGGTACATCGCCGAGGTTTTTCGGGCGGGCGTGGAGTCGGTTCACCCGGGACAATTGGAGGCGAGCCGATCGTTGGGAATGCCTCACTCTTCTGCGATGAGACACGTGGTGATCCCCCAGGCGGTTCGCAACGTTCTGCCGGCTTTGGGCAACGACTTCATCTCCATGCTGAAGGATTCATCGCTGCTCTCGGTTCTTGGGGTCACTGAAATCACTCAGCAAGCGAGAATATTCGCCAGCAGCACCTTCCAATTTCGCGAAGGATTCCTGGTGCTCACCTTCCTATACCTCACTATGACCCTTGTGCTCTCGCTCTTGGTCGCGTGGCTGGGCCGGAGGCTGAAACGTGGTTGAGCAGCCGGCGATTGGCGACAACGACCGGGTCGTCGTCCATCGTCTCTCCAAGCGATTCGGCAACGTCCAGGCTGTCGCAGACGTCAACCTGCGAGTCCGGGTAGGCGAAGCCATGGTCATCGTGGGTCCTTCCGGATCGGGCAAGTCAACGGTACTCCGCTGCATGAACCACCTTGAGGTGCCAACCAAGGGTGCGATCTACATCGACGGCGTTCACCTCGAAGACCCCAAGACTGACATCAACGCCGTCCGCAAAGAAATGGGGATGGTGTTCCAGCAGTTCAATCTCTTTCCGCATCTGACGGTGATGGGCAACCTCACCCTCGCCCAGAAAAGAGTCAGGCGCCGATCGCAGAAGGAGGCCGAGGAGATCGGGATGCAGCAGTTGAATCGCGTCGGCATACCCGAGAAGGCAAGAATGAAGCCTGCCCAATTGTCAGGCGGGCAGCAGCAGCGAGTCGCCATTGCCCGGTCGTTGGCGATGAACCCCAAAGTGATGCTCTTTGACGAGCCCACCTCGGCCCTCGACCCGGAGATGATCAACGAGGTGCTCGACGTCATGCGCGAGCTCGCCGCCTCGGGCATGACGATGGTGGTGGTCACCCACGAGATGGGCTTTGCCCGCGAGATCGGCTCCCATCTGGTCATGATGGATGAGGGCCGGGTGGTCGAGGAGGGAAACGCAGCCGAGGTCTTCGCGAACCCCCAGAACGAGCGCACCCGGGCGTTCTTTTCAAAGATCCTCTGAGGAAGACGCCAGATCGCCGGCCTGGCGGCCGGCTGTCAGATATCAGATCGCCCGCCTCTGGCGGGCTGTCAGATCGGAATCTGATGTCTGATATCTGATATCTCCTAGTCTGTTCCTTCGTGGCCATTCTCGACCGGGTGCGGTCCCCCGCCGACCTGCAGCAGCTGACCGACGAGGAGTTGGAAGAACTCTGTACCGAAATCCGCTTCTTTCTGGTTAACAAGATTTCCCAGACCGGCGGCCATCTCAGCCCCAATCTCGGCGTCGTCGAGCTCACTGTGGCGCTGCATCGCTCCTTCGACAGCCCGGTCGATCGCATTCTCTGGGATGTCGGCCATCAGGCCTACGTTCACAAGCTGATCACCGGCCGCCGCGAGGGTTTCAACAACCTCCGCCGCTATGGAGGCATGTCGGGTTATCCCAGTCGCGAAGAAAGCCCTCACGACTTCATTGAGAACAGCCACGCCTCGACGGCACTTTCCTATGCGCTCGGGCACGCGCTCAGCCACCCGGACTATTGGACCGTCGCCGTCGTCGGCGACGGCGCCCTCACCGGTGGCATGGCCTATGAGGCCCTGAACCACATCGCGGTGAGCCGACCGTCGAAGCTGGTGATCGTCGTCAACGACAACGGACGCTCTTACGCCCCTACCGTCGGCGGTTTGGCCGCTCTCGCCAACCTTGCCCACTACCGGCTCGACCCGCGCTATGAGTGGATGAAGCGAACCTTTGGGCGGATGCTGCGTGGTCTCCCGATTGTCGGCGAAACCGCCGACGAGATGGCCAACCGGTTCAAGGAGGCGGTCAAGCAGATCGTCGAACCTTCGACCGTCTTTGACACTTTGGGCCTCAAATACTCCGGCCGCATCGATGGCCACGATCTCAACGCTCTCGAGACCACGTTCGCCAAGGCACGGGAATATGGAGAGCCCGTCATCGTCCACGTCATCACCGACAAGGGAAAGGGTTACCCACCCGCGGTCGACGACGAGATCGACAAGCTCCACGGCGTCGGCTCCTTCGATGTGAGCACCGGCCGGGCGTTGAAAGAGGAGCTGAAGTACACCGACATCGCCGGCAGCGCGCTCCTGGCCGAGGCGCGCCGGCATCCGGAGGTGGTGGCGATTTCGGCGGCGATGGTCTCCTCGACCGGCCTGCAGCAGATGGCTGCCGAGATGCCCGATCGGGTTTTCGACACAGGTATCGCCGAGCAGCATTCGGTAGCTTTGGCCGCGGGGATGGCGATGGCCGGACAGCGGCCGGTGGTGGCGATCTATTCGAGCTTCCTTCAGCGAGCCTTCGATCAGATTGTCACCGATGTTGCCCTGCACAACCTGGCTGTCGCCTTTTTGATCGACCGGGCGGGGATCACCGGACCGGATGGCCCCTCTCATCATGGAGTGTTCGATCTCTCCTACCTGCGGATGGTTCCCAACCTTGTGGTCGGGGCGCCGGCCGACGCCACCGAGCTGGCCGGGATGATTGCCACGGCGGTGACACATGACGGTCCAATCGCCATTCGTTTCCCGAAAGCCGCGGCCTCCTCCCTGCCGGCGCTTCCCAGCACTCCGATACCGATCGGGGAATGGGAGCTGTTGAGCGCAGGAGAAGACGTGCTGATCCTTGCGAGCGGACGACTCGTCGAGACTGCCGAGAAGGCTGCGACCGAGGCAGCGACCCAAGGGATTTCGGTCGGGGTCGTCAACGCCCGCTGGATCAAGCCCCTCGACGATCGCCTCGTGTCCTGGGCGGCATCGGCGCGGGCGATCATCACCCTGGAGGACAACGTCATCGCCGGCGGGTTCGGAGCGGCGGTGATGGAGGAACTGTCAAAGGTAGGGATGGCAGGGAAGGTGAGAATTCTCGGCATTCCCGACCGGTTCCTCCCGGCAGGATCGGTCGACGAGCTGCTTGCCGAGATCGGCCTCGACACAGACGGGGTGACCCGCTCCATCCTGGCCCTCGTCGCGGGAAGTTAAAACTCCAGAATTCCGGACTCGGGAGTCAGCGTTGGGGCCGAGGCCACCAACGTGACCATCCGCGGTGGAAGCTCCGAGGCGTCGGACGGATCGAAACTCGGTGTGTTCGCGGGAACCTCGACTTCTTCAATCAATCGGGAAGCCACACGATTGCTCGTTGTCACTGCTTCCTCCGAGAGGATGGCCGGCTGCGGTCGCATGCCCGTGAACACCACTACTACCAGCACCACCACCACGCCGGCATGGAGGACAGGTCGAAACACCGGCCGTCGCCAGCGATCGACCAGCTTTCGAGCTTGGTGGGGCCGGCGCGGAGGGTTGCATTTCATCTCGGAGCGGATCTCGCCTTCCAAATGATCGACGAAGGCGTCGAGGTTTGGTGGCCGGGGCCGGCGAAACCGGGGGGTGTCAGTACGCATGACGGACCTCGGGCTCCAAGCTCGGTTCGAGGATTTGGCGCAGGTGATGGCGGGCGCGGCTCAGCCGCAAACGGACCGCGTTCGGCGTCAGGTTGAGTACCTCGGCGACCTCGGTGGGACTGAGCCCGTCGTAAGCCACGAGTTCGATCACTTCTCGTTCACCGGCGCTCAGTCGCGCCAAAGCCGCCTCGAGGGCCGGCCGCTGGCGAGCAGCATCGATGGCGGAGGCGACCGCGTCGTCCTCGGAAGCGGTAAATAGGAGGTGGCTGTTGGTGCTCTTGACCAGCAATCGAAGGGCGCCGGCGCGTCGGCGTCGCTGCTTGGCCAAAAGACGGCGGGCGATTCCGAACAGCCAAGGCAGCGCGGTTTCATTCGCGGGGATGTAGCGACCGGCGGCTTTCAGGGCCACGAGAAACGTTTCCGCGACCAGGTCACCAACATCTTCGGGGTGGGCACACCGTCTCACCGAGTAAAGGGTTATCGCCCCGACGTGGCGGCGAAAAAAGCACGCGAAACTATCGGCGTCGCCTCGCGACGTCGCCTCCAACAAAACCGCATCGGCCGGATCGGTCATCAACCTTGTAAGCGTTCTATGCATGATCCTGCCAAAATCAGTCTTGCGTAGATCAGTGCCCCCCAAATCGATCGACTTGGCGGGTTTTTACGCAGGAATGGAGTGAGAATGAAATTGAGACTGATAGCAGCGCTGGCGGCAGTGTTTTTGCTGGCCGCCTGTACCCAAGCCGCAGACACAACAACAACCGTGGGCGGCACGCCGACAACCGCGGATGGCGGCGTCACCACCACCGCCGACACCGGGGGAACGACAGCCCCGGCTGGCGAAACCACGACCACCGGCGCCACCGAACCGGGCGATGGCCTCCTGGCTGAGGTCCAGGCGCGGGGCTCGGTCCGATGCGGAATCAACGAAGCGGTGCCGGGCTTCGGTTTCCTCGAAGCCGATGGAACGCGTTCGGGCTTTGACATCGATTTCTGCCGCGCCGTGGCAGCGGCGATCTTTGGCGATCCCGAAGCGGTCGAGTTCGTGCCGCTGACCGCCCAGCAGCGCTTCACCGCCCTGCAGGCCGGCGAGATCGACGTCCTCATCCGCAACACCACCTACACCGCGAGCCGGGACGGGGGTGAAGGGGCAACCTTCCTCAGCACGACCTTCTATGACGGCCAAGGCATGATGGTTCGGGCCGACTCGGGGTTCACAGTGATGGAAGACCTCGCCAACACTGCGATCTGTGTGCTGTCGGGGACAACGACAGAGTTGAACCTCGCAACTCGCTTTGTTGACATCCCCTACGAGCCCTTGACTTTCGACGAGAACGACGTGCTCCAGGAAGCGTTCGTCGCCGGACAATGCGATGGGTGGACCTCGGACAAGTCCCAGCTCGCCGGAGTGCGCTCGGCCTTCCCTGAAGGACCGGACGCATTGGTGATCATGGAGGAAACCTTCTCCAAGGAGCCATTGGGGCCGGCGGTGCGCGACGGGGATTCCCAGTGGGCACAAATCATCGACTGGGTCGTCAACGTCACCATCATCGCCGAGGAGCTCGGCCTCGAGTCGGGCAACGTCGACACCTTTGCTGACACCGAAAACCTCGAAATTCGACGACTGCTCGGTCTCGAGATCGTGTCCGACGAGGGCACGACGATCTTCGACGCCGGTTTGGGGCTCGAACCTGGGTGGCCCGCCGATGTGATCACCGCGGTTGGCAACTATGGCGAGATCTTCAATCGCAACGTCGGTCCCGACACACCGCTCGCCCTGGAGCGAGAGCTGAATGCCCTCTGGACCGAAGGCGGCCTGATCTACGCTCCACCCTTCCGCTAATCGTCGAACGGAGTGCCGGCGGCCACCGGCACTCCGTTCCCACCATTGATGACCCCGGCTCGACCGCCCTTCTGGCGCAATGTCAAGGTGCTGCGGGCGGTGATCCAGATCATCGCCCTTGTCGGCGTTGGCCTGGTGGTTTATGTGCTGTTTTTCAACGTCACCAACAACCTGCGAGCACGGGGAATCCGCACCGACTTCGAGTTCCTTGATCAACCGTTTGGCGTCAGAATTGCGGGTTCCGATCTCAGCCCGGGCGCTCCGGTACGGGCAGCCCTGATTAACGGGGTCAAGAACACCCTTGCCTTGACCGTGGTTGGGTTGCCGTTGCTGACGATCCTGGGTGTTCTCGTTGGGGTAGGCCGTCTTTCCGCTAACTGGCTGGTCTCCAAGGTCGCAACGGTCTACGTCGAGATCCTGCGGAATCTTCCGCCGTTGTTGCTGATCGTGTTCGCGTTTCAAGGGGTGATCTTGCGCCTGCCACCGGCCCGCAGCCCGGCCACGCCGTTCGGGTGGTTCGTCATCAGCAACCTCGAGACGCACGTACCCGGTTTTCGCGCCGGTGCGGGCTACGCGGCCTTCATTTCGGCCGTCGGGCTGGCGCTCGCGATCGGCGCCTTCGTGTGGTGGTGGCGCACCCGCGTCCAGCAGGAAACCGGCGCGCCTCACCACCGTTGGGCGTGGAGCCTGGGCTTGGTGGCCGTTGTCGGGGTGATCGCATATCTCGTGATCGGGCGGCCGGTCACCATCACGTTGCCCGTCCTCACCGGTCGCGTTGTGGACGGCGGATTTCGCGGGCTCGGCGCCTTCTTCGCGGTGATGGGGGCGCTGGTCCTCTACACCTCGTCGCATGTCGCCGAGATTGTTCGGGGCTCGATCCAGGCGGTTCCCAAAGGTCAAACCGAAGCTGCCTCCGCGCTTGCCTTGTCGGGGTTTCAACGACTTCGGTTCGTCGTTCTTCCCCAGGCACTGCGGGTCGCCCTGCCGCCGATGATCAACCAGTACCTCAACTATGTCAAGAACACCTCGCTGGCGATCGTCGTTGGGTTTGCCGAGGTAACGCTGATCGCCTTCCAGGCGATCGGCAACGGCCAACCGGCGCCTCAGGTGATCATCACCCTCATGGCCGCCTATCTCATGTTCAGCCTGGTGATCTCTCTCATCATCAACGTCTTCAACCGCCGGTTGCGAGTGGTCACCCGATGACTATTGCTGCACCGCGGCGTCGGTGGGTGAAGAAGAACCTGTTCGGTGGCGTGTGGAGCTCCCTGGTCACGATTGGGCTGGGTCTTGCCATTGGCTATGTGGCATTTGTCTTGATTCGATTCCTGGCGACAGCCGATTTCACGATTTTGCGCCGGAACCTTGCCTTGTTCATGGTCGGCAGCTTCCCGCGCCCAGAACTCTGGCGAGTAGCGGTGGCGGTCTTAATCCTGGCCGTGGCTGCGGGCGTCGCCGGAGGATTGATCAACGCCTCTGCCCGTCTCCGCGCCCACCAGGCCGGTCTACCGGTGCCCGCGCCTCCCGGGCCTCGCTCACTAGTCAACGGCTTCCGCCGGTATTGGCCCCTGGCGCTTCTCATCGCAGTGTGTCTGCTGCTCACAGAGACGGTTACCCCGACGATCCTGGTGCTCGGTGCGATCGGGATCCTCGTCGCGTCTTCGTGGGCGCTTGCCCGGCTTCCCTACAGCAGATGGTCGTGGTCGTTGGTCGTAGCTCTGCCGTTTGTCGCCTATTTGGTGCTCAGCTCGTCCGGCCTCGGTTGGGACAAATGGGGCGGATTCATGCTCAACATCTTTCTCACCGTCGCCGGCATCCTCTTCGCTTTCCCGATTGGGCTGTCTCTCGCGCTCGGTCGGCGCAGCTCCCTCCCGATCGTTCGCACCTTTTCCGTCGCTTACATCGAGCTGTTTCGAGGAGTGCCACTTATCACGTTGTTGCTGCTGGGAGTGTTCGCGCTTCGGCTCTTCTTGCCGTCCCAACTCAATCCCTCGAGCGTTACCCGGATCCTCGTTGCCATCACCATCTTCGAGGCCGCCTATATCGCCGAGGTGATTCGGGGTGGGCTGCAGAGTCTGCCGACAGGCCAGGTTGAGGCCGCGTCGTCGCTCGGGCTCTCGACCTGGAAGACCACCCGTCTGATCGTCCTCCCTCAGGCCTTACGCGCCACCATCCCGGCAATGGTCGGTCAGTTCATCAGCCTCTTCAAAGACACCACGCTCGTCGCGGCCGTAGGTCTCAGTGACATGCTCAACACCTCGAGCATCGCCACGTCGCAACCGGAGTTCAACGCTCGCGGGCTCGCGCGGATCACCTTGCCATTTGTCGCCCTCGCCTTTTGGGCTGGCTCATACACGATGTCGCGCGAGGCTCGCCGCCTCGAGCGACGGCTCGGGATAGGAGAGAGATGACCGACCCCAAGTCGCAACCGATGATCCAGTTGGAGAAGGTCGACAAGTTCTTTGGATCCTTCCAGGCGTTGCGGGACATTGACCTCGTCGTCGGGCGGACAGAAGTGGTGGTGGTCATTGGGCCCTCCGGATCGGGCAAGAGCACGCTGATCCGCTGCATCAACCGTTTGGAGAAGCACGACGCCGGCCGAGTCATCGTCGACGGGATCGAGCTCACCGACGACGTTCGCAACATCCAGGACGTTCGCAAAGAGACCGGGATGGTGTTTCAACAATTCAATCTCTTCCCGCATCTCTCGGTCCTCGACAACGTCACGCTGGCACCGCGCCAGGTGCGCCGGATGGGGAAGGACGAATCCGAGAAGCTGGCGATGAAGATGCTGACCCGGGTCCGGATACCCGAACAGGCTCGCAAGTTCCCTGGCCAGCTCTCGGGCGGTCAGCAGCAGCGGGTCGCGATCGCCCGATCGCTGGCCATGCAACCCAAGATCATGCTCTTCGACGAACCCACATCCGCCCTCGATCCCGAGATGATCAAAGAAGTCCTCGAGACGATGGAAGAGCTCGCTGCCACTGGCATGACAATGATCGTGGTCACTCACGAGATGGGCTTTGCCCGGGCGGTCGCCGACCGCGTGGTTTTCATGGCTGATGGCCAAATCGTCGAGGTTGGCACCCCCGAACACTTCTTCACGAACCCCGAGGAGGAACGCACCAAACTCTTCCTCTCCCAAATCCTTTGACTCGCTCTTGGGCGCTCGTCATGGGAGTCCTTGTTGTCGCGTGCTCGCGGCCCGGAGCCGAGCTGCGAGCGGTCACGACCACAAGTCCGCCCACGACGACCCGCGCGCCCACAACAACCACGATCGCACCCACGACGACGGCGGTACCGACCACGACCGTGCCCGAGAAAGGATGGCTTGTGATCCAAGGGGCCGGCGATGTCAACCTCGATCCCTCTTACATCCCCGCCCTCGCCGAGCGAGGCTACGAGTGGGCCTGGAGTGGGCTCGGCGGGCTCTTCCTCGACGACAACCTCACTGTCATCAATCTCGAATGCTCGCCGTCAGCTCTCGGAGTAGCGGAACCTAAGGCGTTCACCTTTCAATGCCCCGAGGGCATGCCAGAAATGGCGGCCGCCGGCGTCGACGTCACCAACCTCGGCAACAATCACTCGCAGGACTTTGGCAAGGAGGCGATGCTCGACGGTCGTCGACGCCTCCTAGAGGCTGGCCTCGATCCGGTCGGTGCCGGGGTCGATGCGACCGAGGCGACAGGCTTTGCACGCTTCGAGATCGAGGGGTGGAAAGTGGCGGTTCTTGGGTTCGGTGGGGTTCGGCCCCATGACGGTTGGATCGCGACCAACGAACAACCTGGCATGGCCGACGGCGACACCCTCGAAACCATGATCGCGGCGGTGATAGCGGCCGAAGAGTGGGCAGATTGGATCGTCGTGGCAATTCACTGGGGAAAGGAGCTTGACCTTGAACCGAGGCCCGACGACATCGAGCGAACCCGAGCAATGATCGAGGCCGGCGCCGACGTGGTGTTTGGGCATCATGCTCACCGGCTGCAGCCGTTCGAGCTCGTTGGCGAGCGGCCGGTTTTCTGGGGTCTCGGCAATTTCGTCTGGCCACGCCTTTCTGATGCAGGGGCGGAATCGGCAGTCGGCCGGGTAGTGATCTCGCCCGGCGGCGACATCAACGGTTGCCTGGTCCCAGCAGAAATCGAGAGCTCGGGCCATCCGGTGCTGACAGCCGAACCGGCTTGCGACGTGGGCCTTTGAACCGCCGTCGCAATGTCGTCCTCGTCGTCCTGGCCCTCGGAGGATCGCTCGGCGCGGCCGCCTACTTCGCCGCTTCCGACCTTCCGCCGCTCGCGCTAGCCGCCGCTTCGACGACACTCCCGCCGACGACGACCAGTCGACCGACAACGACCCTGGCCGCCACCACCACCCTCGTTCCAACGACAACCGTCCCTCCTCGGCAGGCGGGCACGGTGCCAGGGTTCACGGTCGGTCAGCCGTGGGGCTCGGTCAACGGCCTCACCATGTTCCGCGGCAACCCCACTCGCACTTACTACGGGCAAGGGCCACTCCCAGCTAACCCGTCCATCGCCTGGAGCTACCCCGGTGATGGCTTGTTGTGTGGCTCATCGTCGGTGGCGGGCGTCACTAGCCAGTGGTGCGGCAGCGGCTGGACCGGCCAGCCAGTGGTGTGGGAGCGACCCGACGGCAAGACCGAGGTGATCTTCGGCGCCTACGACAAGGCGGTCCACTTCCTCGACGCTGACACCGCCGAAGAGTTGCGCCCCGACTTTGTCACGGGCGACATCATCAAAGGCTCGGTAACGCTTGACCCCGATGGTTTCCCGCTTCTCTATTTCGGATCGCGCGACAACAAGCTCCGCATAGTCGCGCTCGATCGAGAAAGTCCCACCGAGTTGTGGAGCCTCGACGCTGATGCGGTCGATGGGATCTGGAATGACGATTGGGACGGGAACCCGGTGGTCATCGATGACATCCTCTACGAGGGCGGCGAGAACGGTTGGTTCTTCGCCGTCAAGCTCAATCGTGCTCTTGGCGGAGACGGCTTGGTTACGGTCGCTCCTGAGATCGTTTTTTCAACACCCGCCTGGACGAGCGAGCTGCTTGCCGACGTCGGACGCAACGTCTCGATCGAAAGCTCCGTGATGGTCCATGACCAGGTCGCGTACCTGGCCAACTCGGGCGGCCGGGTGGTCGGCTTTGACGTGTCCGATGTTGCCAATGGGAATGCCCCGGTCGCATTCGATTACTGGGTGGGCGATGACACCGATGCCACCCTTGTCTCTGACGCCGAGGGAATGATCTATGTGGCGGTCGAGGAGGAGCGCAAGAACACTCGCAGCGGGGAACTTGGCCAGCTGATCAAGCTGGACCCCAGCGTCGATGACCCGTATGTCTGGGGAATCAAGGTCCCGGGCGGCGATGACGTTGGTGGCTTATGGGCGACTCCGGCGATCGGCTTCGGGATGGTTTACGCGTCCACCCAGCCGGGTGATCTGCTTGCGGTCGATGCCGTCTCTGGTGAGGTGACTTGGTCCGAGGAGATCGGTTGGCACTCCTGGTCGTCACCGGTGATCGTCGGCGACGAGCTCCTCGTGGCCACCTGCACCGGCGAGGTACGGGCCTATTCACTCGCTAACCCTCGCCAACCGGTTCTGTCCTGGAGCTTCAAGCTCTCCGAGTCATGCATCGAGTCGACGCCTGCGGTTTGGAAAGGCCGCATCTACGTCGGCGTCCGCGACGGCAAGTTCTACGCCATCGGCTAAAGCGTGATGTCGTCCCAGCTGTTGTTTTCGGCGACGTCGAGCACTGTCCAGGCCATCGCCACCGCGCCGTCGATCATTGCCGCGTGTCCCGCCTCGGTGACGGTGGCGGCGGCGAACTCGGGCTGGTGATTCACCGCCGGCAGCGAGTCGATGCTCAACATCGGATGAATCGAGGGCACGACCTTGGACACGTTGCCCATGTCGGTTGAACCCGAGGATGAGGGTGGAAGGTCCGAACCGCGCAGCATGTGGCGGCCAAGCGATTTCGAGTTGGACACGAAGTAGTCCGCCAGGAGATCATTGCTGAGCATGTCCTCATAGGTGTGGCCGACGTAATCAAACTCAACTTTGCAACCGGTGGCGGTGGCCGCGGCTTCGAAACAAGCGAGTACTCGCGGCAGCAGAATGTCGAGCCGGCCCTGCTCCGGAGCACGGACGTACCAAGACGAACGAGTGAACGAGGGGATGATGTTGGCGGCCTCGCCGCCGTGGGTGATGATCCCGTGGACCTTGTCTGTCGGCTCGAGTTGTTGACGCAAAGTCGCGACGTTGACATAAGCCTGAACGAATGCGTCAAGCGCATTGACCCCGAGCCACGGATATGCCGAGGCGTGAGCGTCCTTGCCGCGGTAGAGCACATCGACATGAGCGACCGAGATGATGTTGGGATCGACGACATCGTGGGTGGAGGGATGAACCATCATCGAGAAGGCCGCGTCCGCGAAGGCGCCGGCGTTGATCAAGTCCACCTTGCCGCCGAACTTTTCCTCTGCCGGGGTGCCCAGCACGACGACTCGAAAGCCGAGTTCGTCTGCTGCCGTTAGCAACCCGACGCCGGCGCCGAGAGCTGAGGTGGCGATGATGTTGTGGCCGCAGGCGTGGCCGACGCCGGGGAGCGCGTCGTACTCGGCGCAGATGACAACCTCGGGCCCGCTGTTACCTGCCCGCGCCACGAACGCCGTCTCGAGCCCGTAGGCGGGAAACTCGACCTGGAAACCGTTGTCGCTCAAGAATTGCGCCAATCGGGCAGAGCTCTCGCGCTCCTCGTACGCAACTTCGGGGTTCTCGTACATCCATTGGCTGATCTCGACGAGAGCGTCGCGGTGGCCTTCGATTGCAGTACGGGCGGCGTCTTTGTGGCTCATCCGGCCACCCTACCGCTTGGCGAAATTGGACGGCGCTCGCGTCCCGTGACAACGAGCCCGACTACCACTAGCGCCACTCCACCGAGCTGAAGGGGCGACGGGGTCTCGGCAAAGATCAGCCGTCCGAGGATGACAGAGGCGACCGGCTGGATCGTCAGCAGAACGGAAGTGACAGCAGCCGGAAGTCGGGGGAGGCCGATGCTGATCAGCAACCAGCCGCCGGCGTGGACACCGACACCGAGCAAGAGCAGCCAGCCATGTGCGGGCCAGGTCAGCCGGAGATCGATTTCGCCCAGCAGCCAACCAGCGCATAACGAAGCCAGGCCGGCCGCGGCCGTGGCTACGAGCAATGGCCCGCCTGGACGTCGATCATCGCGGTTGGCGCTCCGTTGCACGAGGATGAACCCGGCGTACGAGAGACCGGTCGTGGCTCCAAAGATCACGCCGAGTCCGGGATTTCGCCCGTAGGCAGCTCCGCCGATCCCTGAGATCAGCACGACACCGAGCATGACCAAGGCCACCGACCAGATCAGAGCTGGTCGCAGCCGCTCACCGAGGACCAACCAGGCGATGAGGGGGACGAAGATCACCTGGGTGTTGCCGAGGACGGTGGCGAGACCGGCGCCGACCTCCTCGATCGCGTGATGCCAGAACAAGAGGTCGGCGCTGAAGAAAAGGCCCGCGATCATTGCCAAGCCGATCACGCGCCGATCCATCGGACCATGAGCTCGCTGCTCGCGCCGGGCGATCAGTAGTAGCAATGGAAGTGCATAGAAACAACGAAAGACGGCGGCGGTAGCGGGGGTCACCTCAGCCAGACGAAACAGGATCGCCGAAGTGGCGATCACCAACGCCCCCAATATCGCAGCCAGGGCCGGACGGTCGGCCAGGTACCCGGAGCCCTTCGGCGGTCCTTCTATCTTGGACTGATGCATCGCGTTGGCTCGATATTGGTCGCCTTGGCGGTCGCGGCCTGCGGTTCGGCGCCCGGTGTCACCACCAGCGTCGTTGCTACAACGTCAGTCGACCCAGGTTCGACGACTTCCACAGCCGCTCCACTGGTCGAGTGCCCCCCCCTCGAGTATCAAGTGACCGAGCTTCCGACCCGGGTGACGGGCGAGGCATCCGACCTCGGCGACATCGAGCTCGACGAGTTCACGGCCATCGGCGGCACTCGCTCAGTGTTCTGGGTTACGAGCGACGGGACCCTGGCGATCGCCCTCATCAGAGGAACGCTTCCTCCCGCCGACTGGCCCGGGGAGCGGGGTCAGGTAGACGTCGCCGGAACCGACGCCGTGGTCGGTCCTTTCGACGACGGGAAGTGGGTCGCGGCTTGGTTCGAGGGCGACGGGTCGGACCGCTGCGACCACTACACGATGGTCTTCTATCCCCCGGTGGAGAGCTTCGAGGTTGAGTCAACGTTGCGCGGCATCACCACGACTGAAACCTAAGGTTTGCGTGGTGGCTATGCCACCACGATTGCCTTCAGAATCGGGGACAACCATCTAGGCACGAGCCCTTCCATGACTCATGCTGGGTGGGTGATCACTCCCGCCGAACTCAAGACCTATGAACTCGCTGGCTGTCAATCCGGATACGTGACCCGTCGTCAAGCCATCGCCTGTGGAATGAGCCCAGCATCTATCCGCCACCGCACCGAGTCGGGCCTTTGGAAATCGGAGTCTCCGGGGCTGTACCTCATTCCTGGTTTCGATAACACCGTGAGGGGCCAGCTCGCCGCTGCTTGTGCCGCGTTAGGAGCCGTCGTTTCCCACGAATCGGCCGCCGAGATCCACGATCTTCCGCGCGTTCGACGCGGGCTGGCGGTCGTCACCGTCAGGGTCCGACGGACCCATCGCTTTCCCGACGTCATCGTGCACCAATCCACCGACCTCGGACCTCAATACGTCATCGAGATCAAGGGCCTAGCTGTTACGACCATCGTTCGCACCGTCATCGACCTGGCGAACCAGATGAAACCACATCAGATCGGGCCGATCGTCGATCGGATCATCGTGGACAAGCGAGCAACGCTCGACGCCATTTGCACAGAGGTCATGAACCTGACGAGACGGGGCAAACCCGGGATGCGCACAATGGGCAAAGTCCTGGAGCTGCGAGTCGGCGAAACACTCGTGGGAGATAGCGAGCTCGAGTTGCTGACCCTGCGCTTCCTTTCCGACTCGGGGTTCCTCGAGCCGGTCGTCCAGTTCCCGTTGCCGTGGAGGCCAATACGTCCGGGAAGGGTCGACTTCGCCTATCCGCAGTGGCGTCTGATCATCGAGGTCGACGGTCGAGCGTGGCACTCGACCCTGGAAGCGTTCGAAACCGATCGGCTGCGCGACAACCACGCCTTGCTGGCGGGATGGCGGGTTCTCCGAATCACATATCGAATGCTCAAGGACCAACCGGAGCTGGTTCGGAGCATGATCCAGCGCGCCATCGAGAGCGCGCCAGTCATTCTTTAGGCGATTTTGGTGGCTATGCCACCACGCATACCTTAGGTTTGGGAAGTGGTTAGGGCTTGTCGCGGAAGAGCTCGCCGGCGGCGGCCAGTGCGCCCATGGCGACTGTCGAGTCCATCGGCAGGAAGATCTTGGTCGCCTGACCGTTGGCGACAACCTGCAATGCCTCCAGGTACTTGATGGCGACCAGATCGGGGGTCGGGTTACCCGTGTGGATGGCCTGGTACACCCTTTCGATCGCCGCGGCTTCACCTTCGGCGACAGTCTCTTTTTGATAGCGGTCCGCATCGGCTACCAACTTGATGGAGGCGGCTTGACCCTCGGCCTCGATGATCGAGCTCGCCTTGACGCCTTCCGCGTGAAGGACTCGAGCTGTCTTTTCACCTTCCGCTTCCGTCACGACGGCTCGTCGAAGGCGCTCGGCCTTCATCTGGCGGTGCATGGCTTCGGTGACGTCGGCCGGCGGCTCGATTCGCTGGATCTCAACCCGCACCACCCGAGTACCCCACTTGTCGGTGGCGTCGTCGAGGATTGCCCGCAGCTTGGCATTGATGATGTCTCGGCTGGTCAGGGCAGTGTCGAGGTCGAGGTCACCGACCACGTTGCGGAGGTTGGTTTGCGCCAGCTTCGTGACCGCCAGCGAGAAGTTTTGGACGTTGTACTTCAGCTTCACCGGGTCGGTGGCTTCGAAGTAGATGACGGCGTCGACTGTCACCACGACGTTGTCCTTGGTGATCACCTCTTGCGGGGGAACATCGACCACCTGCTCGCGCATGTCGACTTTCGCCAACCGCTTGACAAACGGCATGACCCAGCGCAGGCCGGATTCGACCGTCTTCTCGTAGCGACCGAGAAGCTCCACCAGCCCTCGCTCGAACGGTCGCACCACCCGAAAGCCTGTGGCGGCGATCAAGATCAAAGCGAACGCGACCACTGCAAAGAGCAGCACCAACGCACTGTTGTCCATTACCGATGTTCCTTTCCTTCTGACCTATGACCTATGACTGCAATGGAGTCACAACTAGCCGTGACCCGGTGACTTCCCGCACGATGACCTGACTTCCCGCCGGAATGGGCTGATCGGATATGGCCCGCCACTCTTCACCGCCGATCCGGACGATGCCGGAGGAGGACAACGGGTCGATCGCTTCGAGGACGATGCCCCGGGTGTTGGCCCAGCGATTGGCGCCCACCGACTGAGGGGCAGCCTCGTCCTGCCGTTTGATGAAGCGTCGCAGATAAACCATGGCGACGAGCGAGACTCCAAAGAACACCAACCACTGGGCCATGATCGAAACGCCGATCCAAGACAGGATCGCGGCAGCGGCCGCCCCGATGGCAAAGGGCAGGAGGAAGAATCCGGCCGTGAAGATCTCGCCGAGCCCCATCACTATTGCAAAACCCGTCCATAGCCATCGCCAAACTTCGTTGTCCACGCTTGCATCTCCTTCGGATACGGCGACTGCGACGACGAGGGCGACGATCCCCAAGCCGTAGAGGATCATTTCTCGTTGCCGGGCACGACGATTGGCGCGCTCGCCGCTGGCGACTTCTGTCCAGGCCTGCCGGGGCGCTCGCGAGCGATACTCCGCAGCCCAGTTCTCGGCGAACTCGGCGAGATCTGATCCGACTACTCGGTCCGGGGGATTGCCCGCGGAGGTCGTCTCCCGCAGGTGCTCGGCTAGCTGGTCCCTCATCTCCGCGATGACACCACTCGACAGTCCGGTCTCGCGCCAGTAGCGCACACATTCGGAGAGGATGCGGGCTATCGCCCCCTGGTCAGTCATGCCGGGCTCCGTTGATCACGCCGTTGACTCCGGCGGCAAGTGCATTCCAGTCAGAGATCCAGGCCGACAAAGTCAAGGTGCCGGCCGCCGCCAACCGGTAGTACTTGCGGGCGGGACCACCACCCGATTCGACCAGATATCCCTCGACGAGGCCCTGGCGCTGCAGCCGCGACAGCAGCGGATAGATGCTGCCCTCCGAGGCGAGATGGAGCCCCCGCTCCTCAAGCTTGCGCGCCATCTCGTACCCGTAGGTTGGCTGCTCGGCGACCAGCGCCAAGAGACACATGTCGAGCACTCCTTTCAGCAACTGACTGCTATGTTCCTGCCCGGTTTGGCTAGGTACCATGCGTGGCATGATACCCGTCGAGGCTGGGTAGTCAAGCGACGGCCTAACGGCGTTGCAGGCGGTCGCGGATCTCGCGCAGGAGCACGATGTCTTCGGTGGGAGCGACAGGCACCTCGCCCGCCGGCTTCTTCATCCGGTTGTAGGCCTTGACTACAAGGAACATCACCCACGCCACGATCACGAAGTTGATGATCGCTTGGAGAAAGGCTCCAAAGCTGCCGTTGTCGCCAAAGGTTCCCATCGCGCTGAGGTCGTCGAGTTGGAAAACCAATCCGATTGCCGGTCCTATGACGCGCTCGGTGAGAGTGGTCACCACCGACGCAAACGCAACCCCGAGTACGAAAGCAACGGCTATCTCGACCAAGTTGCCTCGGCTGATGAACTCTTTGAATTCCTTGATCATCTTCCCTCCAGGAGACGTAGGACTCGTGAGACCATAATGACTGGATGCCTCCCCGCCCGGCGCTGTCCACCATCGACCAGAAGTTGGTCGGGGAACGGGCCGTAGTCGAGGTGACCCTGACTGCCCAGCACAGCCAATACCGCGGTCGGGCGGAAGGAGATGGGAGTCCCGGTCACCGCCACCGATTGGTGGGCGAAGCAACCTTGCGGGCCCTCCGCAGCATTTCTCCTGACTTGGCCCTCGATCTGTCGGCCGTGGCGTCATCAGATCTGGGGAGCTTGCGAGTGGCCCTTGCCCAGGTGCACCAGGGTGGCCATGAGCTGGTTGGCAGCGCCATCGTCCGCGGCGGCGACCCGGCGGTGGCAACCGCCAAAGCGGTGCTGGATGCAGTCAATCGGATCCTCGACCGGCCGTAACGTTCCCGTACGGCAGCGATGCCATAGTTAGACCGTGGTTGACAAGTCGCGTCGTCGCCTAATCGCGCCTTCAGTCATTGCCGTGATCGGAGCGGCCGGGGCGATCTGGCAGGCCGCCGAGGGATGGGTGGGTTTCGATGCCCTGCTCCTAATGGCGGCGGTGGTTTTCGTCGCCGTCGGGGTCATCGTCCTAGCGAGGGCCTCAGGCAACAGGCTCGGTTGGGTTTTGTCCTTGATCGGCTTGTCACTGATCGGAGCCGGGATCGCCGAGCTGCTGAATCAGAAAGGGCTCGTCGCCGGAGAGGCAATCGGGGGAACGCTGTGGTTGAGCTGGTTCGTTTTGGCCGGATTCCTTTTCCTTTGGTTTCCCACCGGGCGGGTCCCGAGTCGTAGGTGGCGGTTCGTGGAATGGATCGGTTTCGTCGGGGCCGCGGTGAGCCTCAGCTACCTGGTTGCCGGCGAGATCTGCCTCGAAACCAACGACGACGGCATCTGCACCAACTGGGCTCGCAACCCCATCGGGATTCCGGCGATACCAAACCCGGAATACGGTCCGCTCGGCGGGCTGAACACCGCGGTCCTCGGAGTTTTCATCGTCGCTTCGATCGGAGGAATCGCTTATCGGTTCTTCCGTTCTCGAGGAGTCGAGAGGTTGCAACTGAAATGGCTGCTCCTTTCAGCTGTCGCCCTCTTCGCGATTGCCTTGGTGCAGGAATCGGTTCCCATGCCGTTATGGCTCGGCGGCGTCCTCTTCGGCCTCGGCGTCGTCGCGCTGCCAGTTTCGATCGGGGTGGCGATTCTCAAATACCGGCTCTATGACATCGACCGGATCATCTCCCGAACTCTGGGATACGGATTGGTGGTCGTATTCCTGGCGTTGGTTTATGTCACGATTGCGGTGTGGCTGCCGACTCGCGTGACCGGCGAACAGTCTCCGATCTTCGTCGCGGGAGCCACACTGCTAGCCGCAGCATTATTCAATCCGGTTAGACGTCGTGTCATCCGTGCTGTCGACCGTCGGTTCCACCGGTCGCGTTACGACCCCGACCGCGTCATGTCCGACTTTGCCGGCCGCCTGCGCGAACAGGTCGACATGGAGAGGCTCACGTCGGACTGGCTCGGCGTCGTTATCCGAACGATGAGTCCGGCTTCGGCGGGAGTGTGGATGCGAGAACGATGAATAGCCGCCTGCCGTGGATGATCTTGGTGACTGTCGGGTTGGTCGGATTGATTTTGGGCTCGTTCACTCCCGAAGGGTGGTGGGCGTTGAGCTGGCTCGGTTATCCAATCGTCGGCGGAGTGCTGGTCTGGAAGCAACCCCAGAATTCCATCGGTCGCCTGCTCGTCGGCATTGGATTCGGTTGGGGGCTCAACTTCATCCTCGAAGCGCTGATCGATCGTTCCCTCGCGTCGCCCTCGGTGGTGTGGTTCGAATTGCTGTCGGAACCGGTGGGGATGCTCCCCTGGCTGTTCATGATCGATCTCACCCTGATATTTCCGTCCGGACGTGCAAGCTCTCGGACAAGCCAGTGGATCCGGCGGGTGCTGGTCGTTGTCGGAGCCGTCCTTTTCGTGAGCGTTGTGGTCGATCCTGCGCCGCTCGACTTCTCCGGACTGACAAGCCCACTTGCGATCGAAATGCTGCGAGCGCCCACCAGCTTCATAAACGAGGAGCAGGGCTTTCTGATCGTTCCTCTGCTGTTGCTATTCGGTCTCGTCAGCCTCTTCGTCAGGTGGCGGCGGAGCCAGGGGGTGGAGCGACTCCAGTTGCAGTGGTTCGTCTTTGCGCTACTCGTGACAATCTTGCTCCTGGCTCCAGAGGGGCTCTTCCAACAGCTCGACTTTGCCTGGCTCGCTCCGATCGTGCTCAACCTGCTCCCGCTGGCGATTGGAGTTGCCGTTCTCCGCTACCGGCTCTTCGAGATCGATCGCATCATGTCGCGCACTGTTGGTTTTGCCCTGGTGGCGGCGATCGTGGCTGCTATCTACGGGTTCGGGGCGGTCTGGCTGCCAACTCGCCTGGTGGGTGAGCAGACCCCGCTGTTTGTCGCCGGGACGACGTTGCTGGCAGCGGCGTTGTTCAATCCGCTTCGGCGACGAGTCATGCAGACGGTGGAAAAGCGCTTCCATCGCGGTCACTACGACTCAATCCAGGTGGTGGATCGGTTCTCACAGCGTCTGCTCGACGAGGTCGATGTCAGCCACGTCTTCGATGACCTAGTGAATTTGGTCAGCGGAACCCTGCGGCCGGCTTCGGTCGGCCTCTGGCTGCGCAACATCTGATGCGCCGCTGGTTGGCGGTAGCGCTTGGCGTCGGAGCTCTGGCGCTCATCTTTGGCCTCACCACCCTGAATGTCGACAGTTCAAACATCTTCACGGATATCGTAAGCGTTATTGCCTTTGTCAGCCCTTCCCTGGTTGGCACCTACCTCGGCTGGCGAGTACCCGACAACCCCGTTGGCCTGATCCTGGCCGGGTTCGGTTTCAGCTTTCTGCTTGGTGTGTACGGCGAGTCGCTGGCGAGCACGGACAGCCCGCTCGCCCAATGGGGTGCCTGGTTCGGCAGCTGGCAGTGGGCCTTGAGCATGGTCTTTCTGTTGGTGTTCCTCCCGCTCCTGTTTCCCGACGGTCGGCTGCCGAGCCATCGCAGTCGATGGATCATCGTGAGCGCGCTTGTCGGGGTGGGCCTGCTTGTCCTTGGCAACGCCTTCCGGCCAACGATCTCACTCGGTGAGGAGGGCAGCTTTTCATCCCCGGTTGCGCTGCCGCTTACCGACTTGGTTTTCGACCTGACCGCGACGCTGGGGATGATCCTGGCGCTTCTCGCCATCCTCGCCTCGATGATCACGGCTGTTGTCCGTTATCGCTGTTCGGTGGGAATCCAACGCCAGCAAATGAAGTTGTTCGCCGGGGCGATTCTCTTCGCGGTGGCGGGCGCGCTCGTGAACCTGGTGGCTTACGAGGCGGGTTTAGAGGAACTCGGCAACACGATCTTCGCCCTGCTGATCATCGTGGTGATGTCCGCGATTGCCGTGGCCGTGCTCCGCTATCGCCTTTACGACCTTGGGCGCTTGGTCAGCCGCACGGTGTCGTATGCGATTGTGGCGGCGATCGTGGCGGCGACTTACGCCGTCACCGTCTTTGCCGTTGCCTCGATCGCGGTAGGTTCGAGCAGCAACCTCGCTGTCGCCTTGGCAACCCTCGTCGCCGCTGCCGTTTTCCGCCCCGCGCTCCGACGAGTCCAAAGCATTGTCGATCGACAGTTCAGCCGCCAAAAGTACGACGCCCAGCAAACCATCGACTCTTTCGGTGCCCGCATGCGGCTCGAGACCGACCTCGAGGATCTAACCCGTGACCTCACCAGGGTCGTCGACACCACCATGCACCCCGAGCTCGTCACCGTCTGGCTGGCGCGCTAGCTCCGATCGTTCTGCCGAGGGTTCGCAGCTAGACCTTGGTGGTCCCATAGCCCTCGGTTTCGGGGTGACCGTGCTCGCCTCGCGTTACCGCAAATTCCTCCTCCGGGGAGAGCACGAGCCCGTGCCTTCCGCGTGCCGCGAAGTAGATAGTCCCGAGCAGCATCCAGATCGCCGTCCCATACACGCCCGGTCGGTATCCCTCGTTGAGGAAGGTGGCCACTAGCGCGATCACCGAGATGATTCCGGCGATCGCCGCGCCCGGAACTCCGACCGGGCTCTTATAAGGACGATCGATGTTGGGGTATTTGCGACGGAGAAGTATGAAGCTCAAGCACTGCAACGCGTAGGAGATCACTGCTCCGAACACCGCCATGTTGAGTAGAGCGCCGGAAACATTGGCGGCGAACTCGCTGTCCACCTGTCCGCTCGCCCAGTTGAGCAAGAGCGCCAGTCCATACCCCACAACGGCTCCGAGCAGCAGGGCGAGCCAGGGGGTCTTTCTGGTTCCATGCGTGACTGACATCCATTTCGGAAAGTATCCGGCTCGCGACAGCGAATAGATGTTGCGTCCGTAGGCGTACATGATCGTGTGAAAGCTGGCGATCAAGCCCGACAAGGCGGCGAGGCCGAGCAGAGCAGCGCCGGTGCCGCTACCGAGTATCACCCGGAAGCCGTCGAGCAAAGGCTCGCCCGAGGTCCGAATCGCCTCGGCTCCGGTGACGCCGGTGTTGAGGACCAGCACCAAGAAAGCGGCGATCACAAGCGTGACTAGGCCGACGATCGTGGCTGTCGGCACGTCCCGCTTCGGGTCCATCGACTCCTCGGCTGCGAGTGGCAACTCCTCGATGCCAAGGTAGAACCAGATCGCAAACGGCAAGGCGGCGAAGATCCCCGCCGCACCAAACGGCAAGAAGGGGGTCCCCCCGGCGGCCGGCGCGATGTCGTTGAGCCTCGAAGCGTCAAAGTTGGTCAGAGCCATGACGAAGAACACCGCCAGCACCGCGAGTGAAATCAAGCAGATCGCCATCGAAAAGCGCATCGTGGCTTCGATGCCCACGATGTTCAGTACCACGAAGAGGACATAGAAGATCGCCAGCCAGATCAGCTCATGGAGATCGATTCCAAACAGCTCGGAGAAGACCGGGCGGGCATAAGCGGCGACGAATGTGCCCACCACCGCGGTGGTGACCACGTATTCGATGTTCTCGGCCAGCCCCGTGACGAAGCCACCCCAGGGACCCATCGCCGAACGGGCGAACGAGTAGGCGCCTCCTGTGTGAGGAAGCGCCGGCGACATCTCGGCGATCGAGTAGCAAAGGCCGACGTACATGATCGTGATGACCACGGTCGCGACCAAGAGACCACCAAAGCCGCCGACATCCAGACCGAGGTTCCAGCCCGAGAAGTCGCCGGATATAACGGCGGCAACGCCAAGCGCCCACAGCGACCAAACCCCGGCGTGACGACGAAGACCCCGTTGTTGGAAATACTCCTGGTCGACATTCCGATATGTGACGGAGCCGACTTTTCGCTCCGAGCCGGTTCGCCGCTCGGTGTCCATTGGTTCTCTCCCTCCTAATGGTTGCAACTGACACTAGGAGCGAGACCCCAAGCGGGGTCGTGCAGAGTGGAAAGATCTAATCGGCGCGCTGGGATTGGGCTCCCTAGCCTCCGGTGCTGTCGAAGAGGAGAGAACGTGCGTGGTCTGTTGAGCCTGGAGGCGATGGGGGCGAAGGTCGAGTCAGGGGAGATCGACACCATTGTGGTTGGCTTCACCGATCACTACGGGCGCGTGCACGGCAAGCGGTTCGACGCCGACTTCTTCATGACCGATGTCGCCTCGCACGGCACCCACGGCTGCGATTACTTGCTGACCGTCGACATGGAGATGGAGCCGGTCCCGGGATACACCTACGCCAACTGGGAGCTGGGTTATGGCGACTTCCACATGGTTCCCGACCTGCCGACGCTGCGAGTCGCCAGTTGGCTCGATCGCACCGCCCTTGTCCTCTCCGACCTACACGACCCGCGCTCTCACGAGTTGGTCGAAGTTGCTCCCCGTTCGATCCTCCGACGGCAACTCGAGCGAGCGGCCGAGTTGGGCTACACCGCCCAGGGGGCCTCTGAGCTCGAGTACTTCATCTATCTCGACTCCTATCGCCAGGCGGCTGCGAGCAAGTACCAGGATCTCACCCCCGCCGGCTGGTACATCGAGGACTACCACTTGCTGCAAGGGGCGCGGGAGGAGCACTACAACGGAGCCGTCCGTCGCCACCTCTCCGCTTCGGGGATCCCAGTCGAAAACTCGAAAGGGGAGTGGGGCCGGGGCCAGCACGAGATGAACATTCGCTACACCGACGTCTTGGCGATGGCGGATCGGCACACGGTGATGAAGCTGGCGATGAAGGAGATCGCCGACAGCCAGGACCTCTCGGTGACCTTCATGGCGAAGCCGCAGATGTCAGAGGCAGGCTCGTCGTGCCACATCCATCTCAGCCTGTGGAGCGGAGACGACAACGCCTTCCCTGGCGACCTCGAAGAGGGTCCACTTCATGTTTCGCCGGTCTTTCGTCATTTCCTCGGCGGCTGGATGGCCCATGTCCAAGAGGTGATGCCATTCTTCGCCCCCACCATCAACTCTTACAAGCGCTACCAGGACGGCTCCTGGGCGCCGACCCGCGTCGCCTGGTCCTATGACAACCGTACCGCCGGGTTCCGGGTGGTCGGTGATGGCCAGAGCCTGCGGATCGAATGCCGGATTCCTGGCGCTGACTGCAATCCGTATCTGGTCTACGCCGCCGTCATCGCCTCCGGGCTCGATGGCATCGCCAATGAGATCGAACCCCCGGCGCTGTTCAGCGGCAACGTGTATCAAGCCGCCGAGTTGCCGCGAGTTCCCTATACGTTGCGCGACGCGACTGACCAATTTGCCGAGTCGGACTTCATTTCCGCGGCCTTTGGGAAAGGGGTGCAGGAGCACTACACGCACTTCTTCCGCAATGAACAGGAGGCCTTCAACAACTCCGTCACCGACTGGGAGCGGTGGCGGTACTTCGAGCGCATCTGATGCGACTCGACAACAAGGTCGCGCTAATCACCGGGGCGGCCGGCGGGATCGGTCGCGAGACGGCCCTGCGCTTCGCCGAGGAAGGGGCGCGAGTCGTAGCAGTCGACCTCAGCCACGATGCGGTGGCAGCGGTTGCGAGCGAGGTCATCGAGGCGGGGGGGAAGGCGATGGCGTTTGCGGCGGACGTCTCCAAAGCCGCCGACTGTGAAGCAATGGTGGCCGAGGCCGAGGCCGAGTTTGGTCGCCTCGATGTCATCTTCAACAACGCCGGCATCATGCACTCCGGAGACGATGACGCGGTTTCGACCGACGAGTCGGTTTGGGAGTTGACGATGAATATCAATGCCAAGGGGGTGTTCCTGGGATGCAAATACGCGATCCCGGCGCTGCGACGAGCGGGCGGCGGCTCGATTATCAACACCGCGTCGTTTGTCGCGGTGATGGGGTCGGCGACTCCGCAGGTGGCGTACACCGCCTCCAAAGGCGCGGTGCTGTCGATGACCAGGGAGCTAGCGGTTATCCACGCCCGCGAGAACATTCGGGTAAATGCCCTTTGCCCGGGGCCGCTACACACGGAGCTTTTGATGAAGTTCTTGGACACGGACGAGAAGAAGCAGCGCCGGTTGGTGCACATCCCGATGGGTCGTTTTGGTGAGGCCAGGGAGATGGCCAACGCCGCCCTCTGGCTGGCCTCCGACGAGTCTTCGTTCACGACCGGCGCCACCTTCCTCGTCGACGGCGGGATCACCTCCGCTTATGTGACCCCCCAGTGACCACTCTGCTCAGCCCGGCGACCGGTGAGTCGATTGGCGAGGTTCCGACTCAGGGTGCGGACGAAGTCGAGCAAGCGGTTGGCGCCGCCCGGTCGGCGTTCATCGAATGGCGCCGGGCTTCGGTGCGCGACCGGCGCGACGTCCTCCGTCGGATCTCCGACTTCATCCGCCGCGATCAAGAGCGCCTCGCCGCGCTTGAGTCGCTCAATACCGGCAAACCGATCACGGTCGCACGGGGAGAGATTGGGGCTGTCGCCACCACCTTTGACTTCTATGCAGGCGCGGTCGACAAGTTCGGCGGCCAGACCATCCCCGGCAATGCACCCGGAACCCTGTTGACCTGGCGAGAACCGCTGGGGGTTTGCGGCGCGATCGTGCCATGGAACTTCCCGATGGTGATCGCGGGATGGAAGGTCGCCCCGGCGCTGGCGATGGGCAACACCGTTGTGCTCAAGCCAGCCGAGATCACCCCGCTGTCGGCTCTCGCTCTCGCCGAGCTGGCGCTCGAGGCGGGCTTGCCCGCGGGAGCACTTTCGGTGGTCACCGGTCGGGGCTCGGTCGTCGGGGAGGCGTTGGCGTCGCATCCCGACGTGGCCAAGATTTCCTTTACCGGCTCAACTGAAGTTGGGAGCCGGATCATGGAGTTGGCCGCGCCGACGATCAAGAAGGTGTCGCTCGAGCTCGGCGGGAAGTCGGCCAACGTCATTTTCGCCGATGCCGACCTCGACGCGTGTATCCCATCGTCGTTGTGGTCGGTCTATGACAACGCCGGCCAGGACTGTTGCGCCCGCAGCCGGCTGCTGGTCGAAAGGTCGATCTTTTCCGAGGTGATCGACCGATTCGTGGCCTCCGCCGAGGCGATCAAGGTAGGCGATCCGGCGCAGGAGGAAACCGAGATGGGCCCGCTGATTACGGCGGCGCACCGTGAGCGAGTTACCGACTTCCTGACCATTGGGCGCAAGGAAGGCGCCGAGCTGGTCACCGGCGGCTCGATTCCCGACGGTCCCGGCAACTACCTGACACCCGCGGTGCTGACTGAGGTGGATTCGGGGATGCGGGTCATGCAGGAAGAGATCTTCGGTCCCGTGGTCGGGATCATTCCCTTCGACACCGAGGAGCAGGCGATCGCGCTGGCGAACGATTCGATCTATGGACTGTCGGGTTCGTTGTGGACGCGCGACATCGGCCGGGCCTTACGAGTAGCCAAAGCGATCGAGACCGGGATGCTGTCGATCAACTCGTCGTCGAGCGTGCACATCGAAGCTCCGTTTGGCGGGGTCAAACGGTCGGGATTCGGCCGCGAACAGGGGATGGCCGCCCTCGACCACTACACCGACCTGAAGACGGTCTTCATCTCCGACCACTAACCGAACCTAAGGTTTGCGTGGTGGCTATACCACCACACAAACCTTAGGTTTGGTTAGTCCCTGGGCTTACGAGAAGCGGGTTCTGGGGTCCAGCGCCGGTTTTTCTTGGCGGCTTCGATTAGCAAGTACTCGATCTGGGAGTTGATGCTCCGGAGATCGTCCGTGGCCCACTGCTCGAGCACTTGATGCAACCTCGGGTTGAGACGCAGAAGAAAACTCTTCCGCTCCGTCATCCCGGGTAGAGGGTGCCTGCGTTGACGACCGGCTGGGCACTGCGATCGGCGGTGAGCACGACCATGAGATTGGAGACCATGGCCGCCTTGCGTTCCTCGTCGAGTTCGACGATATTCTCGGCCGCGAGCTGTTCGAGCGCGTCCTGGACCATCGACACCGCGCCGCGGACGATGAGCTTGCGGGCGGCGATCACCGCTCCGGCTTGCTGGCGACGGAGCATCTCGCCGGCGATCTCCGGCGCGTAAGCCAGGCGGCGCAAGCGACAATCGCGCACCGAGACCCCGGCCTCATCGAGCCGATCCTGGAGCTCGCGCTGCAAGGTCGAAGTGACATCGTCGGCGTTGGCTCGCAACGACGGTCCCTCGTCCTCGACGTTGTCGTAGGGATATTCGCTGGCCACGTGGCGGATCGCCGCCTCGGTTTGCACTTTGACGAAAAGCTCGTAGTCCTCGACGTCGAACGCCGCTCGGGCCGTGTCGACCACCTGCCAATTGATGACGGCCGCGATCTCCACCGGGTTGCCCACGGCGTCGTTGACCTTGAGGACGTCGGAATCGAAGGTCCGGATCCGAAGCGAGATCAGCCTGCGCTGCGTGAACGATTTGACCCAACCGAACCCGTTCTCACGGACGGTCCCCACGTAGCGTCCGAAGAGTGTCACCACCCGGGATTGGTTGGGTTGATTGATGAAGAGACCGGGCGGGAGGAGGATCCCGGTGAGGGCGAGAATCAAGCCGCCGATCCAAAGCCAAAGCGATTCGGACGCAAGCCCAGTAGAGAAGAGAGCGATACCTCCCAGGAACAACACGGAGGACAGGAACAAGAACGACCATCCCGATCTACGAGTAATCAACCGTTCAGTCATATCACAATGATATCACGCTCTCCTGACATCCGCCAGGGGAGAGAGGAATAGGCTTGCTATCCATGGACCTTTCGAAGCTGACGACGAGAAGCCAGCAGGCGTTGGTGGCGGCCCGCGACCAGGCTCAGGCCCGCAACCACAGCGGGATCTACTCCGCCCACCTCCTACGGGCATTGGTCGCGCAAACCGAAGGCCTGGTCTTGCCGGTCCTATCTGCCCTTTCCGTGGCGCCCAACGACGTCCGCCAACTCGCCGAGGTCGAGCTGAACAAGCTGCCCAAAGTCTACGGCGGCGCCGAACCCCAAATGACCCCCGACTTGGCCCGCGTCCTCGAAACGGCCGACAAGCGACGGATCGACTTTGGCGATGAGTACATCTCGCTGGAGCACCTCTTGCTTGGTTTGGCCGAAAGTCAAGACGCCGTCGGCTCAGGGCTGCGCGGGCTCGGCGTCAGCGCCAACGCCATTCTCGAAGGTCTCAAGGGCCTGCGCGGAAATCAGCGCATCACGAGCGCCGATCCCGAGGCCACCTTCGCCGCCCTCGAGCAGTACGGCCGGGACCTCACCGCGATCGCCGAGCAGGGGAAGCTCGACCCGGTCATCGGCCGTGACGATGAGATCCGCAGAGTTATCCAGGTTCTGTCCCGGCGGACCAAGAACAACCCGGTCCTCATCGGCGAGCCCGGGGTTGGCAAGACGGCGATCGTCGAGGGTTTGGCACGAAGGATCGCGGATGGCGATGTCCCCGATTCCCTGAAAGGCCGGCGGATCGTGGCGCTCGACCTCGGGGCGATGCTGGCCGGCGCCAAATACCGCGGTGAGTTCGAGGAACGGCTCAAGGCCGTTCTCAACGAGATCAAGTCCTCAGAGGGCCAGATGATCACGTTTCTCGACGAGCTCCACACGGTGGTTGGCGCCGGGGCGGCCGAGGGAGCGATGGACGCTTCCAACATGCTCAAGCCGATGCTCGCCCGCGGCGAATTGCGGATGATCGGCGCCACGACGCTTGACGAGTACCGCAAACACATCGAAAAGGACGCTGCCCTCGAGCGCCGCTTTCAGCCGGTCTTAGTTGAAGCGCCCTCGGTCTCTGACACCATCGGCATCCTGCGCGGGCTGAAGGAGCGTTATGAAGTTCACCACGGGGTACGGATCACCGACTCCGCTCTTGTCGCCGCCGCGGTCCTCTCAGATCGCTACATCACGGCCCGCCATCTGCCCGACAAGGCGATCGACCTGATCGACGAGGCAGCTTCGAGGCTGCGAATCGAGATCGACTCGATGCCTGAGGAGATCGACGAGCAGACGCGTCGGCGCATCCAACTCGAGATCGAGCGCGAAGCCTTGAAGAAGGAGTCCGACTTGGTGTCACGCGAAAGACTCGCCGGGGTCGAGAAAGAGGTCGCCGATCTGTCCGAGCGAATCGACGGACTGACGGTGCGGTGGAACCTCGAAAAGGAAGCGCTGGGAGCGATCCGCCGCACCAAGGAGCAGATCGACGAGAACCGCTCTCAGTCCGAGCGTGCGGAGAAAGAAGGTGATCTGGCTCGAGCCGCTGAGCTTCGTTACGGGCGCGCCCGCGAGCTCGAAACAGAACTCGCCAATCAAGAGGCGGAACTCGATCGTCTCCACGCCGGAGGGCGCATGCTTTCGGAGGAAGTTACCGACCAGGATGTGGCCGAGGTCGTCGGACGCTGGACTGGGATCCCCGTCCAAAAGCTCATGCAGGGCGAGATGGAGAAGCTGATCCATCTCGAGGAGCAATTACACGAAAAGGTCATCGGTCAAGACGAAGCAGTTTCCGCGGTAGCCGATGCGGTGCGTCGGAACCGAGCTGGCCTGGCCGACCCGAACCGCCCGATTGGCTCATTCATCTTTCTCGGCCCGACCGGGGTGGGGAAGACGGAACTCGCCAGGGCGCTTGCCGAGTACCTGTTCGACGACGAGCGATCGATGGTCCGCATCGACATGTCCGAATACATGGAGCGGCATTCGGTCTCGAGGCTGATCGGCGCGCCTCCTGGATATGTGGGATACGACGAGGGTGGACAACTGACCGAAGCCGTCCGCCGTCGTCCCTATTCGGTGATCCTGCTCGACGAGGTCGAGAAGGCTCATCAGGATGTCTTCAACGTTCTCTTGCAACTGCTCGACGACGGTCGTCTCACCGATGGCCAGGGACGGACGGTCGACTTCACCAACTCCGTCCTGATCATGACGTCGAACCTCGGCTCAGAGTTCATCTCCGAGGACCTTTCCCCCGAAGTGGTCGAAGAGCGAGTGATGAAGGCCGTCCGGAGCCACTTCCGTCCCGAGTTCTTGAACCGGGTCGATGATCTGATCGTCTTCCGTCGCCTGACCAGGGACGAGTTGCGCGAGATCGTCGACCTTCAACTCGATCGTCTTGTCGAGAGGCTTCGCGAGCGCCACATCGGCATTGAGTTGAGCGACGCCGCCAAGGATCATCTTGCCGCCGAGGGCTTCGACCCCGTCTACGGCGCCCGGCCCCTCAAGCGCGTTATCCAGAAACAGGTCATCGATCCTCTTGCGATGAAGCTACTCGCAGGCGAGTACGGCGACGGGGACACGGTCGCGGTGGACGTCCGAGCCGGGGAGCTTTCGTTCTCCCCGAGCGGGATTCTCCGGGTCTAGAGCGCCATCATGCGTACGACCGTGACCCTTGATCCCGAACGGTTGCCATCGTTGAGGCCGAACGGGCACGCACGGGCGCCTCGTTCAAGGAGGCCATTAACAGCTTGCTGCGCCGGAGCGCCGTTGGCGCCGGTTCGTCGAGCCAGTTTCCGCTCCGTCCCGGTAAGCCTCAGATCGACGTCGCCGACTCTTCTGAACTCTTAAGCCGCCTCGACGTAGAGCGACTGGCCGAGCGCAACTTGCACGGATGTTGATCGGTGTGTGATCAACCGGGTCGGATCCAAAGATGAGCGAGCGACGGTTGGATGGTTTGGTGTACCACTGAGACCAGGTCAGCCGACAGCAAGGCGAGGTCGCTCTGGTTTTGGGCTGAGCCGGCGAAACGTTCGACCACCAGTTGGGCGTCGTAGCGGCGCCGGAAGAGTCGACGGTCGATCACGGCTTGGATTCGCTTGCGCAAGGGAGAGAACAGTGCGGTTACGAGCAACGTCGATGCCGCTACCTGCCATGACGCTCGCTCCTCGAGCTGAAACAGATTCTGCGACACAAAGATCGATCCGAGGTACACCGCAGTCAGGATGCCGGTGAGGAAGGTGTAGACCACGGTTCGCCGGATGATCAGATCGATATCGAACAGCCGATTGCGGGTGATGGCGATGGTGATCGCAACTGGTATCGAGACGATCGAAAGCGAGAAGAGCACGTCGATCAACGTGCCCGCGTTTTCATCTCCCCCTCCGATCAGGCGGACCAGACCAGAAATCGGCGGGACACGTGCTGAACGCTATCGACTTGCCGTTCCCGAAGCGTTCCGGTTATCCAAAAACTCTTGTCATCAGATAGGCGGCGCCGAAGCCAACCACCGCCGTCATGACCGTTCCCCACAACATGTCGACCACGGTGACCATCATTGGCCAGCCTTTGATCGTGGCGTGGTTGGTCAGGTCGTACGTGGCATAAGCGACCAATCCAAGGAGCGCTCCCCGCCACAAGGCGCGCGTCGGTTGATCGTCGGCAATCGCGGGATTGACAACGAAGTAGGCAACGCCGACAGCGAAGAGCAAGTAGAAGAGTCCGGCGGCGACCCAATTTGGCCGGGCAGCCATCAACGCGCCCAGTTGCTGGCGGTAGAAGTTGCGGGCGACGAGGCCGAGCCAGAGCCCGTCGAGCATTCCCATCAAGGCCAGGGTTGAAAGAAAGGCGCCGATCGCCGAAACATTAGGGTCGGCTCCTTGTGATCACTGAGATCGATTGCCGCGACCTCGATCGGAACGATCCGCTCGCATTCGTTCGCGACCGCTTCGACCTCGCCGACAGCGTCATTTATCTCGATGGAAATTCTCTCGGGCCACCGGTGCGAGCCGTCGCGGAAACGATGAACGGTCTGGCAAATGACTGGCAGCGAATGTTGATTCGCGGTTGGTGGGACGCAGGGTGGGTCGACTTGCCGCGTCGGGTGGGCGACTTGATCGCCCCGCTCATTGGCGCCGGTCCTGGCACCGTGGTGTGTACCGACTCCACGTCGATCAACCTCTACAAGGCGGTGGTCGCGGCAACCCAGTTGGTCGAGGGCGACATCCTCACCGACTCGGGCAACTTTCCCAGCGATCTCTACGTGCTCGGCTCGGTGGCGGAGCTGACCGGGAGACGGCTTCGGATCGTTGATCCAGAACAGGTGGAGGAGTCAATCGAGGCAGGCGTGGTCTCTCTCACTCAGGTCGATTTTCGAACCGGACGGCGGCACGACCTCCCGGCGCTGACGGCGCGAGCTCATGAAGCAGGGGCTTTGATCGTTTGGGATTTGTCTCACTCGGCCGGGGCGATGCCCATCGATCTCGAGCGTCATGGGGTCGAGATGGCGGTGGGGTGCGGGTACAAGTATCTCAACGGAGGACCAGGGGCACCTGCCTTCATCTATGTCCGACTGGACCTCGAGCTCACCAACCCGATCAATGGCTGGTTCTCACACCGGGCTCCGTTCGACTTCGATCCGGCGTACGAGCCCGCTACCGGCATTGACCAAATGCGATCCGGTACTCCCCACGTCATCTCGATGGCTGTGCTGGAAATGGCCCTGTCTGCGTTTGATGGCGTCGATATGAGGGCGGTCAGAGCCAAATCCGAGGCGCTGACCGGAGCCTTCATCGAGATAGTTTCCGACCTCGGCGAGGTGCTGACTCCAACCGAACCCGCATTGCGAGGCAGCCAGGTGAGCCTTCGCATCGAAGGTGCGGTGGACCTGATCAGCGACCTCCATCAAATAGGGATCATTGGCGACTACCGGCCACCAAACGTTGCCCGGTTCGGGTTCGCCCCGCTTTACATCCGCTACATCGACGTGTGGAACGCGGCGATGGCTATTCGCGAATGGCGACAGGAGACAAGCCGATGACCCGCGACATGGCCATGCCTTCCTTGACGCTCTCCGGGATCAGCTGGGCCCGACCCTTCTGGTCCCCCATCACCAGATCGACCACCAGGGCCTTGCCAGCCACACCGGTCCCGTCGATCACCGAGAGGGTGCCGACCCAGGTGGCTTGCTCCTCGTCGTCGGACACGTGAATAGTCCCGACGGTGAGAAGAAACCCCTTTGTGTCGTAAATGCGAACCGGGCCGGAGTATTTCACCGGCCCGGATCGTACTTTCCCGAAACCTAAGGCGATTGTGGTGGCTATACCACAACGCAAACCTTAGGTTTGGTTAGTGGTTAGCCGCAGAAGGCCGGATCGCCCGGGGTGAAGACCGCGACCGGTGTCCCGTCGGCGAGATTGAACTCGACCGTGCCTTCGTCGACGACGTTCAGCACGCCTTCGATCGAAGCATCAGGACCGTCAGCGGCGCTTTGGTTCAACACCTCGACCGGCCAGCCGGTTGGGTAGTTGGGATGCTCGAAGAACTTCTCCGAGGCGACCCACCAAGCGCCGTTGGCCTGGAAGGCCTCGCCGCAGGTGACGAACATTGTGTACGAGTAGCTCTCGCCGGGTCCAACGGTCGACTCCTCGACAAAGGGCGACAGTTCAGGGTTGGGGGTCGTTGTGGCTGCGGTGCCTGCGCATGCAGCCAGCAGGACAACCGTCACATAGGTGAGGATTCTCTTGGTCATGGAACCTTCGACGCCGCTTTAGGTCGGACGGTTCCTGACCGCTTTGCTTTGCGGGGCCATCTCTGCCCGCAACACAATCTCGCGCCGATACGACTTGTGCACATCGCTGATCTGTTGTGCAGTTTCGGTTCGCTGCAGGGCGATTTCGGCTCGCAGCTCGTCGAGTTCCGCCCGGAGGGATTCCACCTGGTTCTTTAGGTCCAGCACTTGCCGGACTCCTTCGAGGTTGAGCCCGCGGTTGGTCAACTCCTGGATCAAGGTCAGGCGATCGATATCCGACGAGGAATAGCGACGAGTCCCGCCGGGGGTTCTATACGGCTCGATCAGTCCCTTTCGCTCATAGATTCGAAGCGTCTGGGGGTGCATGCCGGCCATCTCGGCGGCTACCGAGATCACGAAGACCGCGGTTTGCGGGCGGCCTTTCATCATGCCCTCAGATGGGCACGGAGGTCATCGCGATCGAGCGCGCCGAGCTCCTCGAGCAGCCGCTTCTCCTCTTTGGAAATCTTGGCCGGTACCACCACTTCGATCTTCACATAGAGGTCACCGGTTGGCCCCTTTCCCGCATTGATTCCCCGGCCTTTCACGCGGAGCGTTCTGCCACTGGCCGTGCCGGCAGGCACTTTGATCGTCACCTTGCCGTCAAGTGTTGGGACTTCGATCGAGGTGCCTAGAGCAGCTTCGGTGTAACTGACTGGCACCGTCAGGTGAAGATCATCGCCCCGCCGTTTGAAGAGCTGATGGCTGCCGACGTGGACCTTCACGATCAGGTCACCCGGAGGTCCCCCGCCCTGGCCAGGCGCTCCTTTGCCAGCGAGACGAACCGTCGCTCCGTCTTTGATTCCGGCGGGAATCCTTACCTTGATGTTGCGGGTCCGGACGTCAGTGCCGCGTCCCTTGCATTGAGAGCAAGGCGTCGAGATCAGACGGCCACTCCCACCGCATTGCGCGCAGGGCTGACTAAAGGAGAAGAAACCTTGATTGGAGGCGACGACGCCGTCGCCTCCGCAAGTCGGGCAGACGTCGATGACCGTTCCCGGCTCGGACCCCGATCCTCCACAGCGACTGCAGGGCGCTTCGCCGCGGATCGCGATCTCAGTCACCAAACCGGCAACCGCGTCGTCGAATGAGATGGTGAGATCGGTGGTGGTGTCGGCGCCCTGCCGCGGTCCCTGTCGTCCACGCGAGTTCCTTCCTCCGAAAAGGTCGCCAAGTCCGCCACCAAAAAGATCACTCAGATCCTCGACACGAATTCTTTGCCCGCCAGCGCCGAACGGGCTGCCCGACCGCTGACCGCCGAAGTTGCGATACGCACCGGATTCGACCAAGCGCCGGAGCTCGTCGTACTCCTTGCGTTGCTCGGTGTCGGAGAGGATCGCATAGGCCTCTGAGATTTGCTTGAACTTCTCCTCGGCTGCGGTGTCGCCGGGATTGGCATCGGGGTGGAACTTCCGGGCGAGCTTGCGATAAGCGCGCTTGATCCCCTCGGGAGCAGCCGTTTTGGCGACCCCGAGTACCTGATAGAAGTCCTTTTCAACCCAGTCGCGGTTCAAGGTCTAGGCCTCTCGATGGCCGACGCCCACCAAGCTTGCTCGCAGCACTTTGCCTTTTAGCAAATAGCCTTTCCGGTACTGGGTCAAGACCACCAGTGGCCCCTCGCCCTCCTGGTTGTTCGCGACGGCCTCGTGCAGGACCGGGTTGAAGGTTTCGTCGATCGCCTCGATCGGCTCAAGCCCTTCACGTTCGAGCAAATCGAGGAGCTGATCGCGAGTTCCGCGCACTCCGGCTTTGAGCTTCTCTTCGGCTTCGGTGGAGGTCTCAATCGCCAATGCTGAATCGAGGCTGTCGAGCACCGGCAGCAAGGAACCGACAACGCGCTCGGAGGACCGCTCGATGATGCTTGTGAGTTCGCGCTGGGTGCGCTTGCGGTAGTTGTCGAAGTCGGCGGCCACCCGGCGCAGGTCGTTCAGGTGTGACTCGGCCTCGACGCGGGCGGCGGTTAGTTCGTCTACTTCAACTGGCTCTGCCTCAACTTCATTGACCAGCTCGTCCGTCTCAACCCAGCTGGCATCAACCTCAGGGAGGTCGTTACCCATTCTCGCCCTCGTCGATGATCTCGGCTTCGACCACGTCGTCGTCGTTGCCTTCGCCGCCGGCCGCCTGGCCTGTCGTGTTGGCTTGGGCCGACTCCTGGTACATCCGGCTGAACGCGCCCTGGCTGGCGGTCACGAGCGCTTCGATTCGTGAGCGCAGCGTGGTCGTCTCCGCGCTCTGATCTTCGAGCGTTGTCTTTAAGTCGGTAAGAGCGGACTCGATGCTCGCCCGTTCCTCATCGTTCAGCTTCTCGCCTTGTTCTTTGACGACCTTCTCGGTCTGATGGACCAATTGATCGGCTTGGTTGCGAGTTTCGATTTGTTCGCGCCGCAGGCGGTCCTCGTCGGCGTAGGCCTCGGCGTCCTTGACCATCCGATCGATGTCGTCCCTGGCGAGGGCAGTGCCCCCGGTGATGGTCATGGCCTGCTCGCGGTTCGTTGCCATGTCCTTCGCCGAAACATTGACGATGCCGTTGGCGTCGATGTCGAATGTCACCTGGATTTGGGGCATCCCCATCGGGGCAGGGGGAATGCCAGTGAGTTGGAAGCGGCCCAGGCTCTTATTGTCGGAGGCCATCGTCCGTTCCCCTTGCAGGACGTGGATCTCCACCTCCGGCTGATTGTCGGCGGCAGTGGTGAAAGTCTCGGTGCGCCGGGTGGGAATCGTGGTGTTCCGCTCGATCATCTTGGTCAACACCGCTCCCTTGGTTTCGATCCCGAGGGTGAGCGGGGTGACGTCGAGCAGCAGGATGTCCTTCACGTCGCCCTTGAGCACTCCGGCTTGGATGGCGGCGCCGGCCGCGACAACCTCGTCGGGGTTGACGCCCTTGTGAGCGTCCTTGCCGGTGAGGCCCTTCACCAGTTCCTGGACTGCCGGCATGCGGGTCGATCCGCCAACCAGGACCACGTGGTCGATGTCGGCGACCGCGATCCCCGAATCCTTGGTTGCTTGCTGGAAGGGGCCCTTGCAACGCTCGAGCAGATCCTCGGTCAGCTTCTGGAACTCGGAGCGAGTGAGCTTGCGCTGGAGGTGGAGTGGGCCTTCGGCCGTGGCAGTGATGAAGGGCAGGTTGATCTCAGTTTCGGACACCTGCGACAGTTCGATCTTCGCCTTCTCGGCGGCTTCCTTGAGCCGCTGATTAGCCATTCGGTCTTTGCCGAGGTCGACCCCGTGATCGTTCTTGAAGCCGGTCACCAACCAGTCAACGACGGCCTGGTCCCAGTCGTCGCCACCGAGATGGGTGTCGCCGGAGGTGGCTTTGACCTCGAAGACGCCTTCGCCGATCTCAAGCACCGAAACATCGAAGGTTCCGCCACCGAGGTCGAAAACCAGGATGGCGTGGTCGGCGGTTTCCTTGTCCAGACCGTAGGCCAAGGAGGCCGCGGTGGGCTCATTGATGATGCGGAGGACGTTGAGCCCGGCAATCTGGCCGGCTTCTTTCGTCGCCGTGCGCTGGGCATCGTTGAAGTACGCCGGGACGGTGATCACCGCGTCGGTGATCGTGTCACCAAGGAACGACTCAGCGTCCCGCTTCAGCTTCATCAGGATCCGCGCCGAGATCTCTTGGGGGGTGTACTTCTTGCCTTCGACCGAAATTGACCAGTCGGTCCCCATGTTGCGCTTCACCGAGCGGATGGTGCGATCGGGGTTGGTGATGGCTTGACGCTTGGCCACTTCGCCGACGAGGACTTCGCCGTCTTTGAAAGCCACTACCGAGGGGGTGGTACGCGCTCCTTCGGCGTTGGGGATGATCGTCGGGTCACCGCCATCGAGGGTGGCGATCACGCTGTTGGTGGTTCCTAAGTCAATTCCGACGGCACGAGCCATTTGTTTACTCCTGTTTCTAGCTTTCTAAGCGTTAGTGGCAAGCATAACCTGAGTGCCATATTGTCATATTCCCGACTTCTGGAATAATCTATGGCTCTAAAGCCGTTTTTACGGCAGATGAAGAGGAGTTTTGTGAACCAAGACCTTGAAACCCAGAGTCTCCCGGTCCTGCCACTCCGCAATGGGGTGGTCTTTCCACACATGGTCGTGACCCTGCGGATCGAAACTGCCGAAGGCAAAACTGCCCTGGCGGCATCTGCCCGAGCCGACGACCGGCTCATCCTCGTTCCGCGGGTCGGCGGACGGTACGCCTCCGTCGGCACCGTGGCCGAGGTCCAACAGACCGACGACGAAGGCAACGTGGTGGTCTCCGGAATCGCCCGGGCCCGGGTGGGAAGCGGCTCCACCGACAACGCCGGCGCCCTCTGGGTCGAGATCGAGCCATATCCCGAGGTCGATGTCCACGACGAAGCCCTTGACGACCTGGTTTCGGAGTACCGAGCCGTGGTCACCGAGGTTCTCGACCATCGTGGAGTCGGTGCGATCGCCGATCGGATACTGGGAATCGAGAACGCCAGCCAGCTGGCCGATCTTGCCGTTTACTCGCCCGATCTCTCCCTCGAGCAAAAGGTGGAGATCCTCGAAACCCTCGACGTGCGCGAGCGCCTAGGCAAGCTTTTGGTCTGGATGCGCGAAGTTCTCGCCGATCTGGAGCTCAGACGCCGGGTTCGGGACGACGCCGCCGAGCGAATCGACAAGAGCCAGCGCGACTACCTGCTTCGTCAACAGATGGAAGCGATCAAGAAGGAGCTCGGGGAAGAGGCGGGAGCCGCCGACAGCTACCGGGCCCGCCTCGAGGAAACCGCGTTCCCCGAAAAGGTTAAGGAAGCCGTCACTCGCGAGATCGATCGCCTGGAGCGGATGTCAGAGCAGTCCCCTGAGCACTCCTGGATTCGCACGTGGCTCGACACCATGTTCGACCTTCCGTGGGGAATGACTTCCGACGATCGGCTAGACCTCAACGAGGCTTGGGCTGTGCTCGACGCCGATCACACCGGTCTCCACGACGTCAAGGAACGGATCGTCGAGCATCTGGCGGTCCGCAAGCTCCGCCAGGAGCGAGGGCTCAACGAGGAGAACACCCGGCAGTCGGGCGCGATCCTGCTCTTGGTGGGCCCGCCCGGAGTGGGGAAGACTTCGTTGGGTGAGTCGGTTGCTCGCGCCTTGGGACGGAAGTTCGTTCGTGTTGCCCTGGGCGGTATCCGTGATGAGGCGGAGGTGAGAGGGCATCGTCGCACCTACGTCGGCGCGAGGCCGGGACGTATCGCCCGGGCGTTGACCGAAGCGCAAACTATGAACCCGGTCTTCTTGCTCGACGAGATGGACAAGGTCGGCAACGACTGGCGTGGGGATCCATCATCGGCGCTGCTAGAAGTGCTCGACCCGGCGCAGAACCACACTTTCCGCGATCACTATCTCGAGGTCGATCTCGACCTTTCTGATGTGCTCTTCATCGCTACCGCCAACGTCGTCGAGACGATCCCAGCGCCGTTGCTCGACCGCACCGAAGTCATTCGCCTCGACGGTTACACCGACGAAGAGAAAGTTGCCATCGCTCGTGATCATCTGCTTCCGCGCCAGATCCGGCTGGCCGGTCTCGAGCCGGAGGAGATCACGGTCACCGAGCCGGCTTTGCGAGCAGTGGTCGATCGGTACACCCGTGAGGCGGGTGTGCGATCACTCGAGCGGGAGCTGGGAAAGCTGTCGCGCAAGGCGGCAACCAAGGTTGCTCGGGGTGAAGACGTCCATATCGAGGTTGGGCCTGAGCAGGTGTCCGAGTTTCTCGGCAAGCCCAAGGTCTGGCACGACGAAGCCAAAGACCGCACTGATGTCCCTGGAGTTGCTACCGGTCTCGCCGTCACAGGCTCCGGCGGCGACGTGCTATTTATCGAGGCGTCGGCCACGCCGGGCGAACAGGGTTTGACCCTCACGGGTCAACTGGGTGACGTGATGAAGGAGTCGGCGATGATCGCGCTTTCCTACGTCGAGGCGCATGCCAGCGAGCTTGGCATCGATGAGAACGCTCTCAAACGCCGCTTTCACGTTCATGTCCCGGCGGGAGCGATCCCCAAGGATGGCCCCTCAGCGGGGGTGACGATGGTCACCGCGGTGACTTCGCTCCTGACCGGACGCAAAGTGCGTTCCGACGTGGGCATGACCGGTGAGGTCACTTTGCAAGGCAAGGTGCTCCCAATCGGTGGCCTCAAGCAGAAGGTGCTCGCTGCCCACCGAGCCGGTCTAACCCAAGTTGTCTTCCCGCAAAGGAACGAGATCGATCTCGACGACATCCCCGAGTCAGTCCGGGAAACGATCACCTTCCATCCGGTGGAGTCGATCGATCAGGTGTTGGAGCTGGCGCTCGAATCGACCTAGCCCGGCTCGTGGGATTTACTTCTTGTTGACGAACCAAATGGTCGGAGGAGCCGCGACCCCGGCTTGATCCATAGCCTCGCGAAGCTGCGGTGCCTCTGCCATTGCTTTGGCTGCGCCAATGTTGTCGAATACGTGCATGACTGTGATGTCGTTGGGGTCATCGGCTGACTGAAAGACGGTGTGCGATCTGACTCCGAACTCCTCCCGCAGCGCATCAGCTTCGTCGTAGACCTGCCGCCACATTTCGTAGTCCTTGACGGGGTGCCGTACAAACAGGTGGGCCATCAATCTCCTTTCAGGCGAGAGTATCGACTTGCCGCGAGGCCTGACGGCGATCTAGCTGTCCCTGCTGACGTTCTCCAGCCGGCGTTGTGCAAGCACTATGTATTCGGGCTCGGTGTCGAATCCGATGTAGTGGCGGTCGCTCATGGCGGCCGCCACTGCCGTTGTGCCGGAGCCGATGTAGGGATCGAGGACGAGATCGCCCTGATAGGTGTAGAGCTCGATCAGGCGACGGGGTAGCTCCACAGGGAATGGAGCGGGATGCCCAATCCGGACCGCGCTTTCTGCCGGGATGTCCCAGAGATCCAGAGTCGACTCCATGAAATCGGTCGCCGAGATCGTCGGTTGGTGGGGAAGGTTGCGGTCTGCACGCTGTCTGCGGTTGAGGGCGCGGTCGAAGCGACCCTTGGAGGCGATGATCACTCGCTCGGTCAGGTCGCGCAGCACCGGATTGGCCGGGCTGCGAAAGCTGCCCCACGCGCAGGATCCTCCGGCCCCATGAGCCTTGCGCCAGATGATCTCGCCCCGTATGAGCAATCCGAGGTCGTCCTGGAGAATCGAGAGGATGTCTGCCGAGAGGGATCTATAGGGACGGCGGCCGAGGTTGGCGACGTTGATCGCCATCCGTCCGCCTGGTTCCAATTTTCTTGCGCAAACTGAAAGAACTTGGGCGATGCCGGCCAGATACTCGAAGTAAGCCGCCGGAACGTCACCCTCCGCGACGTCGTTCTCATATTCCTTGCCGGTGAAGTAGGGGGGTGAGGTAATCAGCAACGCCACCGAGTTGTCCGCCACCTGGTCTGTTCTCATGGCCCTGGCGTCGCCGACGAAAAGCCGATCGATGACCGCGGGAGGAGCGATCGCATCGTCGGTGGAAACGACGGGCTCGGGGAATCGGCGATAAAAGCGAGAAGAATCGTGACTTTCTCGCTTGCCCGAACCGAAGGACAGGGTTGCGGTTGGACGCCGAGGCATGGCGGGACGGTAACGAAGTTAGAGCTCTGCATGCGGTATGCTTGCAATTGCAAGCATGTTTGAAACCACGCTCCCCGATGGCGCTCAAATCGTCGTGCGTCCCATCCGACCCGAGGACAAGCCGCTCCTGGTCGCAGGCATGGAGCGGCTCTCGGAACGTTCCCGCCGGCTGCGTTTTCTATCCGGCGTCGATCATTTGAGCCGGCAGCAACTCGCCTATCTCACCGAGATCGACGGGCGCGACCACCAGGCCTGGGGAGTTCTCAGCGACGATGAGCCGGTCGCGGTCGGTCGCTTCATCCGCGGGGCCGGCGATGACGCCGAGGTGGCGCTGACGGTGGTCGACGAATGGCAGAGAAGGGGGATTGGGAAGCTCTTGCTGGAAGTACTCGCCGTCGGAGCCGAGAAGGTCGGGATCCGACGATTTATGTTTGTGGCACTTCCCGAAAACACGGGCATCAGGGCGTTGCTGGCCCGATTCGGTGTCACCGGCGAGATCGAGGATGGTCTGCTGACCGCCTACCTTGACGTCTCTTCGGTGGCGGAATCGCTTCCCCACAACTCAAACCGATTCAGCGAAGGAAGGGTTGGTCGGGCTGGCGTTGTCACGTAATTTGTCGCGTGGCGAACGCTCTCCAGCAAATTTGTCCTGTGGCGATCGGTACTCGTTTGCCACAGGACGAATTTCTTCAACACCGTTCGTGTGACGACAAATTTGGTGCAGAGTTTCTAGGGGACTGCTTGAGTTGGAGAGGAGCTCCTTTTCGACGTCCCGCTACGTGAACATTCATCTTCCCTTAGTTGATGATCGAGTCTCGACGTGCGGAGGCTGGTGCCTAACGCTTCAGAACTCAAGATGTAACAACTGAGCAACACGCTCGAAACACAAGTCCTCCCAACTGGTCGCTTCCAAAAGGACGAGGAGGCGACTTTGAGCGAAGGAACGATTGCCTGGTTGTTGGTCAGTTCGGCCTTGGTGCTGTTCATGACCCCAGGATTGGCCCTTTTCTACGGGGGCATGGTGAGGTCGAAAAACGTCCTCAATATGCTGATGAAGAACTTCTTCACGATCTCGATCGTGACCGTGGTCTGGACGCTGATCGGCTACACCCTGGCCTTCGGGACCGATATCGGGGGCCTCATCGGCGGGTTCGACTTCCTCGGGCTCAAGGGAGTGGCAGGCGACTCACTGCTCTTCATGGTGTTCCAGATGATGTTTGCGATCATCACCCCCGCCCTGATCACAGGGGCGGTGGCCGAGCGGATGAAGTTCTCAGCCTGGGTCCTGTTCACCACCTTGTGGGCCCTGATCGTCTACCCGATCATCGCCCACTGGGGATTCGCCGCCGACGGCTGGCTCTTCGCCTGGGGGGTGCGTGACTTCGCGGGCGGGCTTGTCGTTCATGTCAACGCCGGGATCGCCGCCCTTGCCTTGGTGTTCGCGCTCGGACCCCGGAAAGGATTCGGGGTGGAGGCAATGCGTCCCCATTCCCTCCCGCTGACCTTGCTCGGCACCGGCATCCTCTGGTTCGGCTGGTTCGGGTTCAATGCCGGCTCAGCCCTCGCCGCCGACGGCATCGCCATTAACGCCTTCGTAACGACGCAGATCGCGGCTTCGGTGGCGGCGCTGGGCTGGGTCGTGGCCGAGTGGCGGAAGACGGGCAAACCCACGACTTTGGGTGCCGCCTCCGGCGCAGTGGCCGGTTTGGTGGCGATTACTCCTGGCGCCGGATTCGTCTCTCCGCTGTCGGCGATCGCGATCGGGCTTATCGCCGGCTTCGCGTGCTTCTGGGCGGTAAGCCTCAAGTTCCGGTTTGGCTACGACGACTCCCTCGACGTGGTCGGCGTCCACCTGGCCGGAGGAATCGTCGGCTCGATCCTCACCGGAGTCTTTGCCCAGAGCTCGATCAACTCGGTGGTTTCCGATGGGCTCCTGTTTGGCGGGACCGCGTTCTTCGTCAAGCAGGTAGTTGCGGTGCTGGCAGTGATTCTCTTTACGTTCGTGGTGTCCTACGGTCTTGCCCAACTGGTCAAAGCGATCACCGGCCTGCGGGTGGACGAGAAGGAAGAAACCGACGGCCTTGACATCTCGCTCCATGAGGAGCGGGGCTACGTCTTCACGGAGTAGGAGCAACATGAAGCTGGTAATCGCATACATCAAGCCGTTCAAGCTCGAAGAGGTGAAAGACGCGCTGAAGGGTGTCGGAGTATCGGGGATGTCGGTTGGTGAGATCAGGGGCTTCGGCCGCCAGTCGGGTCAGACCGAGGTCTATCGGGGTGCCGAGTACAAGGTCGAGTTCGTGCCCAAGACCAGGGTCGAGCTGGCGGTGGACGACCAGGATGTCGACCGAGTCGTTTCGGCGATCGAGACGGTGGCCCGCACCGGTGATATCGGCGACGGCAAGATCATCGTGCTCCCGATCGAGTCGATACTGAGGATCAGGACCGGTGAAAGAGGAGTCGACGCCATCTGAACCAGGGGCCCTCGCCGATTTTCTCGACTTTCGATCGGCGTTAACTACCGACAGGTCGGGAGGCGTGCAGGGGAGCCGCCTCTCCGACCTGGCGGATGCGGCCCTCCGCCAACTTTCCGAGGCGTATGACGACGTCGCGGTCATCGCGGTCGGAGGTTATGGACGCCAGGAGATGTGCCTTTATTCCGATGTCGATCTCCTGTTGCTTCACGAGGGACGGGCTCCCGAAGAAGCCGTCCGTTCGATCCTCTACCCCTTGTGGGACGCAGGGCTCAAAGTTGGACACGCCACCCGCACCGTCAAAGCAACCTTGGCCTTCGCCCGCGAGGATCACAACACCCTCTGCGCCCTGCTCAGCGCTCGACACCTGAGCGGTCCACCCGAGCCGCTTGACGAGCTCGAACAGGGGATTGCGCGACTCCTGTCGAGCATGCGAGGCGCCTTTGCCGAACGGCTGGCGGCTGAGCAACGAAGCGTGTGGGAGCAAGAGCCGTTCGCCCTCCAAGAATTTGATGTCAAGAACGGCCGCGGGGGGCTGCGGAGCCTGCATCGACTTTTCTGGGATCGGAAGCGAGCGCAACTGTTGGAGGAAGAGCCTCTGCTGCCGGTCCAGGCGAATGAGTCGGGAGCACGCCGGGTTCTTCTCGAGGTTCGACAGGCGCTGCATGCGGTTCAACGTCGAGGGGCGGACAGGTTTCCGATCGAGCTCAGAGCTGCCGTGGGAGCCTGGCTGGGACGCGACCCGCTCGAACTGGCGACTGAGCTCTATCAAGCGGCGCGAACGGTGGACGGGGTGGCCGCGCTGCGCTGGGGCCAGGTGCGCCCGGCGGGCACAGATCCAATCGCTCACGCGGGCCTAGCGGTGGTTCGCCTGGTTCGATCGCGCTGGAGCAGAAGGGAGGCGATGACGACTCCGCTGGCATTCGGCACCGGGGCGGTGGCTTCGCACACAGGAGGCCGGCTCTCGGTTTGGGAACATGGCTTCGCTCGCCGCTCCGGCGCCCCCGACTGGCAGGAAGGCGATCGCTCCGGCCTCGTCTCGCTCCTCGCTTCCGGTCGAGCTGGGTGGGAGGCTGTGCTCGGCTTGTGGGAGGCGGGCTGGATGACGAGAGCCCTCCCCGAGATCGCCCATCTGCGGGGCCTGGCGCAAGCGGCGCCCTTCCATGCTCATCCTGCCGACGCCCATTTGGGCGCGACCGTGGCCATCGTGGTCGAACTCGCCGAGGGGGCGCCGGGCTGGCTCTCGGAGATCGTCGAACAGGTCGGCAGCCTCGACGAAGTCCTGCTCGCCGCGTTTCTGCACGACATCGGCAAAGGTCAGCCAGGAGATCACTCGAAGACGGGGAGCGACCTGGCGAAGTCGATGCTCGCCCGGCTGGGCTTTCGCACTGCCACGGTTGATCTCGTCGCAGATGCAGTCCGTCATCATCTCTTGCTTTCGGAGACCGCGGCCCGACGCGACATCGACGATCCGGTTGTGGTCAAGGAAACGGCGAGCCTCATCGGCAACGTTGATCTCTTGCGAGTGCTTGCCTTGCTGAGCGTGGCCGACGCTCGTGCCACCGGGCCGGACCTGTGGACGCCGTGGAAGGAATCGTTGTTGCGGTCACTGGTCGCCAAAGTCGAATCGCTCGTGTCCGGCGCCTCTTCAAGTTTGGAGGGCCAGCTCCTCGAGGATCTCAAGAGTCTGCTGCCTGAGCTTGAATCGTCCCCGATTCACCACCATTTGGAGAGGATGCCGGCCGGTTACCTGGCTCGGTTTGGGGCCGACCTTGTTTCCCATCACGTTCGGCTGCTGACGCCCCCGCCAGTCGCCGGTGAGGTGCGGACGGTCGTGCTTTCTGGCGCTCCGGTGTCGACCCTCGTGGTCGCCACGGTCGATCGACCGGCGCTACTCGCCACCGTTGCCGGGGTGCTTTCACTGCGCAACCTCAACGTACGCGAGGCGCGGGCCGTCACCAGTGCCGACCGACTGGTCGTGGACACGTTCCGTGTCGAAGATGCTCTCGGTTCGGACATGGTGGGCCAGGGTCGCTGGCCAGCGGTGCGCGAGGAGCTGGCAGCGGCGATCGGCGGTCGGATTGACCTCACAGAGAGGCTGCTTGTCAAGCGCCAGGCCTACCCACCCCGGACAGTGGCGAATGCGCCCGAGGTTCGGGTCAACGGCAAATACGTCGATGTTCGAGCCGGAGATCGAGTCGGCTTGCTCTACGACCTCGCCTCGGCGATGTCGGAGTTAGGGCTGGAGGTCAAACTCGCCAAGATCGACACCCGGGCAGGCGAGGCTATCGACGTGTTCGAAGTCGACAACCCTTTGGGCCACTCGCCGGCGACGATCGAAGCTCGCCTGGTCGCTGCTGCGTCTTAGTCGTATGGATTCAGGTCAGGCTGACTGCTTGCCGGCGCGACCGGAGCCTGGCCGCCAGAAAGATTGCGGTGGCCAAGGGAATGACCACAGCCAACGCGACGGTCAGCAGAGCTTGGGCCTCCATGACTCCCGGGTTCGGAGCGTCGACCACAGGAGAACCAACCGGGCTTTGATCGGAGCCGCTGGGGATCGAGAAGCTGATCGCCCCAATTGGAATGAATGCGAGCGCGCCGATCGTCCCGATGGTCTTGTCGCCTCTCGTTCAAATAGTTGAAAGCCACATCAGCACCGAACTCAATACCCATCCGGCAAGCGGGACCAGCAAAAGCACGATCGCCACGATTTCCAGCACCGGCGCTCCCGGTTTCTGGACTATGCCGAAACGCTGCTTGGCCTCCGACGCGATTTCTTCCGGCGGTCCGAGCCGTTCAAGCATCGTTCTGATTTCCGCCTCCGTCGTCAAGCCGGCGCGGGCCTCGGCGATATGTTCTTCAACCTCCTCGAGGATCTCCAGGCGGCGGTTGCCGGGCAAACCCTTCTACTCGACTTCGAGCGCCTTCAGGTAGGACTCGACCAATCGATCAGCGTTCATCGTGATCATCCTTCTCTTCTCCTTCTTCGAGCAGTTGGTCAACTGCGTTGCGGAAAACTGCCCAGCCCTCGGCAAAGTCGGAGAGCGCGCGTTCTCCTGCCTTCGTGAGCCGGTAATAGCGACGGGGCGGGCCGCTTTCGGATTCACGCCAAGAGGTTGTCACCAACTTCTCCTGGCGCAGCCGGCTGAGCAATGGATAGATCGTGCCTTCGGTGATGACCATGCCATCTACCTCGGACAGCATCCGTACCAGCTCAAAGCCGTAGCGTTCAGTCCCGCGCAACACCGCTAACACGCAGTACTCGATCGTTCCTCGCCGAAGCTGGGAAAGGTCGATGCGTGTCTTACCGGGTTCCATGCGGTGCAAGGTACCTGGGTCACAACGCGATTGTCAAGACGGGAGTGTTCGCTCGTTCTGTGGGCTGGTATCCGTGTCCAACACGGCTACGAACCCAGGGTTCGCAATAAGCGGTCGATGAAGGGGGTTTGGGCGGGGTTGAGTAGGCGGCGGGCCTCATCGGCGTCACACCATCGGACCTGGTCGATCTCGGGAAACGTTTGGTTGCGGCCGTGCCAGAACATTGTGAAATGGCCAGGGTTGAGTAACCCAGGATCGAAGTCTGCCTCGACCGCCCAACCGAGGACGGTCTTGCCCGAGCGAAGCCGCACCGAACCGAGTTCGATCCATCCATCGATGGGACATTCCCAGCCTGTTTCCTCCGCGAATTCGCGAGCGGCGGCGGCTTTGGCATCCTCTCCCGGATGCACCTCCCCTTTGATAAGGCTCCACGCCCTGGCATCCTTGCGTGCAAAGAAAGGGCCCCCCGGATGCGCGATCAGCACCTCTTTCTGAACTCGAAACGGAAGCAGTCCAGCACTAGTAAGCACTGGGCGACGTTATCCCCCCGCCAACTGTCGAAATCGAACTTCGCTTGTTCGTCGTAGGCCGTTAGGTATCCACCGACAAGAAAGGACGCCAGGATGCCTGTGTACGCAGCACTCATTTACGCCGAGGAGGGCGAAGCCACGCCTGAAGAGTGGGCCGCGATCATGGCTGACCACAACGAGTTCAGCGAAAGGGCCGGCGCGGCTGGCGTCGTTGCAGGCGGCGAAGCCCTGCAAGACAGCAACACTGCTACCACCGTCCATGTTCAGGGTGGCAAGGGTGGCGAGGTGATCCACACCGACGGGCCTTTCCTCGGGGGTAGGGGGGGCCAAAAGCTCGAGCGTCGGACGCCTGCCGAAGACCCTGCAGAGACCAAGGAGGTTTTGGGAGGGTTCTATCTCCTCAAGTGCCAGGACCTGGACGAAGCACTCTCCTGGGCGGCCCAGATACCGGAAGCGTGGAACGGCGGCCGAATCGAAGTTAGGCCTTGCATCGGCTTCACTCAGGAGTGATGCTCGAAGACATATTGCGAGATGAGGGTGGCCGCGTACTGGCCACCCTCATCCGTCTCACCGGGGATATCGACCTCGCGGAGGAAGCTCTCCAGGATGCATTGGTCGCGGCCTTGCAATCATGGACGCGGGAGGGGATTCCACAGAACCCAGGCGCCTGGCTGACGACGGTCGCCCGCAACCGAGCGCTCGATCACTTGCGTCGGGAGGCGAAGCGGCGCCAGAAGGAGACTGAAGCGTTGCTTTCATTCGTACCAGGCCACGGTGACGATCGTCTCCAGTTGATCTTCACCTGTTGTCATCCGGCGCTCTCCCTTGAGGCACGAGTGGCGCTGACTCTTCGCCTAGTTGCGGGCTTGACCACTGCCGACATTGGGCGCCTTTTCCTCCAGCCAGAGACGACTGTGGCACAGCGCATCACTCGCGCCAAGAAGAAGATCTCCGTTGCCCGGATCCCATATCGCATTCCTTCTGATCATGAGCTACCCGATCGGATGCGAGGTGTCCTCGCCGTCGTTTATTTGATCTTCACGAGCGGTCACCACGCCCATGAGGGCAGCCTCGACTCGCGTTTTGACTTGGCGGAAGAGGGCGTGCGATTGGGCCGAATGCTCGTTGCCTTAATGCCCGACGATGCCGAGGCTCACGGCCTGCTCGCCTTGATGCTCTCGACCCATGCTCGCCGAAGAGCGCGCCTTGACGCGCATGGAAACCAGGTGCTGACGGCGCACCAGGATCGAAGTATCTGGGATCTCGAGGCGGCCGCCGAAGCTTCCCGGCTTCTCGAGCGAGCATTGCGACGTCGGCGCGCCGGGCCCTATCAGATCCAAGCGGCAATCTCCTGCCTTCACAGCCTCGCACCATGTGATGTGGAAATTGATTGGCCGCCGATCCTCGCTTTGTACGATCTCCTTTCAAGCCGACATCCGACCCCAGTGGTGGCAGTGAACCGCGCGGTCGCCTTGTCGAAGGTTGCTGGACCGGAAGTGGCGCTGCCTCTATCGAGCGCGTTCGGGGCGTCGAAAAGTGGCATTTCTTTTGGGCAGCCAGAGCGGATTTCCTGCGCCAGCTTGCTTGCACGCAAGAAGCTGCCGACTCCTACCGATCGGCGCTTGCTCTCGAGATGAACGAAAGCGATCGTCGGCTTCTGTTGGATCGACTGGCGTCGCTTGATCCTCGTTAGCCTTTGACGGTCGTGGCACACTTGCCGGCCTTGGCCCACCCTCCCGACTTCAGCCTGATTTCGGGCGAGACTGTGGCGCGCAGCCTGAAACGCATCTGCCTCGACCAATTTCAGTTCTCGCTCAATGAGCTGACGGCGGGCAATGACCTCAATCGAGCGGTTCATGAGCTCCGAAAGTCGAACAAACGGGTCCGATCGCTCCTACGAATGGTCCGCCCGGTGATCGGCGAGAAGATCTATCGAGCCGAGAACTCTGCTCTCGCCGACGCCTCACGGCTCGTCGCTCCCGCCCGCGACGGCGCGGTCATGGTCGATGCGATCGTGCGCCTGCGCGCTCGATACGGGCACTTGCTCGCCCAAGGGATCTGGGAGGGCACGGAGAACCGATTGCGACAGCGACATGAGCGGATGATGAATCGAATCCTGTCCGACGAAGAGCTGATCCAGAGCGTCACTAAAGCTTTGTATCGAGCAAGGTCTCGCTACGCGGCGTGGCCGGTCGATGCTTCCGAACCGAGGATGGGGCCACGCCCGCTTCCCGATTCCTACCGGAGCGTTGGACCCGGGGTTGGCGACACCTATGACACCGGCCGTAAGGCGATGCGCTCTGCTTTCGCCAATCCCCGGCCCGAGAACTTTCACGAATGGCGCAAGCAGGTGAAGTACTTGCGTCACCAGATGGAGGTCGTTACTCCGCTGTGGCCTGAGGTCATTGGCGGGGTGGCGAGTTCACTGGCCCAGTTGGGGGACGTGCTCGGCGACGATCACGATCAGGCCGAGCTGGTTCGCATCGTGGCGACGCTGCCGGAGTTCGCCCCCAACCCGGACGAGAGGCATCTACTGGTGGCGCTTTCGAACGAGCGCCGACGCGAGCTGCAAGCGGCCGCCCGGGTGATGGGCGGCCGGATTTATGCCGAAACTGGCGACCAGTTCACCAACCGGCTCAAGGCGTATTGGTCGGCCTGGAGCCACTAGTCCCAACCCAGGTGATCCCCGACCCGGCGTTGGTGGTGCTGGTGGGGCCGTCGGGGGCCGGGAAATCGACTTGGGCCAGCCAGCACTTTCGGCCGGACGAGATCGTGTCCTCAGATCGCCTGCGCGCGATGGCAGGAAGTAGCGAGCACGATCTCGACGCCAGCGCGGTGGCGTTCAAATTGCTCGACGAGATCGTGGCCTCCCGGCTCCAGCGCAAGCTCACCGCTGTGGTGGACACGCTCGGCTTTGATGACGACCGCCGCCTCCAACACCTGCAAATGGCACACGAATCCGGGTTGCCGGCGGTCGTCGTTCTGTTTGCCGAGACGGATGAGGTTTGCCGAGACCGAAATCGCCGAAAGCTCCGACCAGTCCCGGCGGCTGTGCTAACTCAGCAGTTCCGGCGCCTCCGCCAGCTCAACCTCGAGGCCGAGGGCTGGGACCTGCTGCTACACCCCGAACCGTCGCTCGTATCCACGGTCTCCTCAGAGGTAACTCCGGCGCCATCGGGCCAAACGACCGGGCGCTTCTACCTCCAGTTGTCGAGGTTTCCGCAAGATCGTCCGCTCGGGCCTTGGCTCCGGGAGATGGCGGTGGAAGCGGAGCGGGTGGGCTTTGCCGGGCTGGCGGTGATGGACCATCTGACGCAGATCCCGCAGGTGGGGCGGGAATGGGAACCGATCCCCGAGGCGTACACCACCCTCGCATTCCTCGCCGCAACCACTAATCGTCTCGAGCTCGGCTGCTTGGTCACTGGAGCGCGGCTGCGCAACCCCGCACTCTTGGCCAAAATGCTCGCCACCCTCGATGTCGTTAGCGGCGGCCGCGCCTTCTGCGGGCTCGGCGCGGGATGGTTCGACCAGGAGCTGCGGGCTTATGGCTTTGGGCAAACCGAGAAACGCTTCGCCCAGCTCGAGGACACGATCAACATCCTGCGCCGGATGTGGGCGCCGGGCAAAGCCAGTTACTCGGGCCGCGTTCATTCGATCGTGGAAGCGGTTTGCTATCCAAAACCGCTCCATCCGATTCCGATCCTCGTTGGCGGCAACGGGGAGAAGACCCGCGAAATTGCGCTCCGGCTCGCGGACGGTCTCAACCTCGTCGGGCTCACCAACGCCGAAAGGCTCCTCCCCGAAGTGAAGGAGAAAGCCGAGGGCTTTGCCATCTCGGTCCTCGACACTCCTCTGATCGGAAAGAATCGATCCGAAGTAGCCGAACGCGTCGAGCGTTGGCGAGGAAGTCGTTCAGCCGCGACTTTTGCCAAAGCTCATCATTCCTCCACCGCCGCCGATCACCTCGCGACCTATCGACTGCTGCATGCTCAGGGTTGCGACCGATTCTTTCTTGCTCCCGTCGGACTGGAGGAACCAGGACAGCTCGCTGAGTGGGAACCGGTTCTGACTAGCTGGTCGTCGTAGTCACTGGGGCGTTCTCAGGGGTGATGACCAGCGCCAACGAGTTGGCGGCTCCGTCGTATACCAGCCGGTAAGCGAGCCCGTTGTAGGTGAGCGTCTGGTCGAGCCCGACCAGATCGGGATCATCGACGTCGAGTCCCAGTTGCTCGAGGAGCGCGCGCCGGTCGCTGCCATCGAGAGTCGGGTCGGCGGTGGCGATCAATAGCCCGAGAGCGGTGATGATCGGCGCGTCACCTTCGGGTGTTCCCGTCGGACTGGCGCGTAGGGTGACATTGCCCGCGGTTCGATCGATCAGACCTTCCAGCGTCACGCTGGGGCCGAGGAGGAGAAAGAACGGGGACTCCAGGTCCGGCGGCAGAAGAATCGGGACTTCCGAAGCCGCCGCCAGATCGTTCCAACGCGTGATCAAGTCGGAGAGCTCGGTTTCGAAGAGGGTGGTCATCGGGGGCGGGAGAGTGGTGGCCACGGTGGTTACTGGGGCAGTGGTAATGATTACCGGGATCCCGGTGGTGGGTGGATTCACTGCGGTCGTCGCCGTGGGTTCGCCAACCAGGCCGGTCACCAGCAGACCGAGATACACCAGGCCGGCGACGACTGCAGCGATCACCAAAAATACCCCGACCTTGATCAAGACGGCTTGGGGTGTGATGGTGAAACGGCGGGCCTTCACCATGGTCGAAGATCGGGTCCGCACGTTGTCGGCGATGGTTCCGAACTCGTTCTCAGCGGGCAGGGCGATGTCCGCGAGGGCGGTCTTCTCGGTCTCGACGTGTACCACTGCTGCCGCCACCGGTGCCGAGGCTGCGACCTCATCGGCTGGCACCGAGCCCTCGCCGGCTGGCACCGAGGCCGAGATCGCTTGATCCAAGGCGGCGGGATCGTCGGCGGTGAAGGTGAGAGTGTCACCCTCGGCTTGGATCGCAAACCGCGAGTAGGTGAGACGGGCGATCTTCGCCTGCTCGTGGTTCCAACTGCCGATCTCGTGGCCCCCTCCCCACAGGACGATGATCTCGGGGCCGACGAGCATCGAGGCAGGTAGCACTTCGTCGCCGGTCACCAAAGTGCCGCGGAAGCCGGGGGTTTCCACTACCGCGGCTGGGGTCGCGGCGACCTCGTCAGCGGCTTCGGCGTTCTGGTCGACGTCGGTGACCTGTGGGGCTTCCCACGCCGTGGATGACCAGAGCTTTTCGTAGTCGGAGTTGACCTCGGTTAACTGCCCCCATTCTTGGGCACCGGACTCGTCTACCGCGAAATCGGGGACGAGCTTTTCTTGTACGGGCTTGTCGTCTGCCAATTTGTCCCCTTGACGTCTCTACCCGTTAGTTATCGCCCTCCCAGCGCCAACTTGTAGCCCCGTTTTCGCCCCGTTTAGGACCGAAGCATCGCCGGGTCGGCTCCCTCCGCGATCAGCAAGATTCGCTTGTTGTGTTGTCCACCGAGCGAATAGGCGCCGATCGTCCCATCGGACCGAACCACCCGATGACAAGGAACGATCAAAGGCACCGGGTTCTGCGCCATTGCCGTGCCCACCGCTCGAGCGGCGCCGGCCTTGCCAGCTTCGCGCGCCAGCCAGCCATAGGGCCGCACCTGGCCCCGAGGGATGGTGGTCGCCACCAGAAGGATCTGGCGTCGAAACGGGCTCACCAGCCGCAGATCGAGGGGGAGCGAGCCCGGCCGTCCAAGCTCGATCGCCTTGCCGATCAATCCATCCCAGCCGCGCGGAGGTGTCGCCTCGATCACTCGACGTCCGTTTTGACCCAGGAACTCCGATTCAAAATCCTCCTCTGCCAGGCGCACCATCGAAACCCCGAGGGGATTGAAGGCGACTGCGACGTCACCGACCGGGCTCTCATAAACCCGGTAGCCATCGGCGAGCCCGGTCGCCAGGTCGACATTGTCGCCCAGGTTTGCCGGCGCTTCTCGTCGCAGACCGGCGAGGCTTGTTTCAACGTTCATCTTCTTCCTCCATCATCGTTCGTAATCGGTCTAGTCCACGATGGACATCCGCCTTCACTGTGCCCAATGGTCGGCCGAGGGCGGTGGCGATCTCGTCGTAGTCGAGACCAACCACATGCCGCAGCACCACCGCCCGCCGAATAGGGACGCTGAGCTTGCGCAGGCGTGTCTCCCAGGCGACGGCATCGACCGGCTCGGGATCAGGGCGGCCGTAATCCTCGAGCTCGACCGCCCGTGGTCGCCGGTTCAACGCTCGCCGGTGGTTGCGGCCCAGATTGAGGGCAATCGTCCAGATCCAGGGTCGGAGCGACATCGTCGCAACTCGGTTGGCTGGGTAGGAGCCGAGGGCTTGATAGGCCCTGACGAAGGTCTCCTGGGCCAGGTCCTCGGCGTCGGCTCCGGCCAGCGAACGAAGACCCGAAAAGAGCTCGTGCTCAAGTGCACGAACCAACTCCGGGAACCACCGATCGAGGTTCTGGCTAAGTCGAACCGAAAGGTTGTCCATCTCTCTATGAACACCGCTGCGGGGCACCGAGTTGCACCTACATCGCTGCCCAGTACTTGAGGGTTACCTGACGCCAGATGATCCCGAAACCAACCGCCGCCACCGCCAGCCAAAAGATGATGGTCGTGATCGGGGTACGGATTGCCAGCCATCCGAATAGGAGCTGCGACGCGGTCGAGGTCAGCGTCACCGCCGCAAAATCGAGGCCGAAGATTCGTCCTTTGAGCTCGGGGGCGGTGTACATCTGCAACCCATACGACGAGAAGCTCCATTGGCTGCCCGCCCCGGCGTGGCCGATCAGCACGCAGATGGCGGCAATGAGGAGGGTGGGGGCGAATGCGATGCCGAAATAGGAGATCCCCCAAACGGTCATGCAGAAGCCGATCGTCCCCAGAATCGCTCGATCGCGGTTGCCCACCAAACGCCGGATGATGAAGGGACCGATCAACACACCGACGCCTCGCATGCCCAACAGCCAACCCACCCCGTCATCGGCGGCTCCAAATTCATCGAGGGCGAGCGTTGGCAGCAGGGCGACGGCACCGGCGCCGAAGATGGCGAAGCCTGCTTTCGAAGTCATCAAGGCGCTCACCGCGGGCCGCTTCCGCAGATAGGACAGCGCCGGACCGATCCTGGTCGCCTCATGGGTTGTCACCTGTGACGAATTGAGCTTGCTCTTGATGCGAATTGTCAAGATCGCCGCGGCGAGAAAGGAGATCGCGTCGAACGCAATTGCCCGCTCGCGTCCCCAATTGGCGGCCACCAATCCGCCGAGGGCCGCCCCCACCGCCGCCATGGTGCCCCAAGTCGATTCCAGCAGGAACGACCCGTCGCCGAGGTTCTCCTCGGAGACGACCTGGCCCAGCGACGCCGACGAGGCAGGGGAGATGAGCGCGCTGAGACCGGCCAGGATCGACATCACCCCGAGCACCATCGGCACCGCGATCCCTCGTTCTTGGACAAATGCGGAGTTGACCGTCAACAACGTGCTGCTCGCCGCGGCGGCGACGAAGCTCGACCAGACGATGATTTTCTTGCGATCGAGCCGATCGGCCAGCACCCCCCCGAGCGGTGAGACGAGAAAGGCGGGCAAAGTATTGGCGGTGAGCACCGCCGCGGTCAAGAGCGGCGAGTCGCTGAGGTCATGAACCAAAGCCAGCATCGGGACGAGCAGAAACCAGTCTCCGCCAAAGGACACCAAGCGTGCGAGATAGAGCCGCCGGAAGTCGGGATTCTCGCGGAGCAGTCGAAGGTAAGAAGACATCAGACGTCAGACTTCAGGTCTGATGCCTCTTGTCTTGTGTCGGTTGTCGGATCCAAAGGAATCGAGCCGTCGGTCGCGTGCATCTGTTGATGGGTGGCGATCAACGAGTCGAAGTCGGGTGGGCTTTCGATATCGACCGCGAGCAGATGGCGAGCACGTGGTCGTCGCTCGAGATCAAATGAGCGCGCTCGTTGGATGATCGCCGCCGACACCGTGTCTATGCGGCGATGCTGATTGAGGTGCTCCCGCCACGACACCACCAAGAACACCTCGGTGAGGCGTTTGGGATCGACGGCATCGCGATAGAGCCGCCAGCGATAGGCTCCGGTACGAAGCCTGACGAGACGCAGCTCGTTCATGACGACCAGAAACTCCTCGATCCGCACAGGGTCGATATCGAAAGTGTTCAGCACCATCACCGGCCCGCTGTCCAGCGTCTCAACATGCTCGGGGCCGGGTCGATCCACGTCGAACTCGGGCGGCACGATCTCGCCCAGAACCGGTATTCCGGATCGGGTCGCCACCACGCCGAGACCGATGCAAGCCATCGAGATCAACACGTAGGCCGAGGAAGTGTCGAGAGCGTCAGCGACCGCACCGGACAGGATCGCTCCGATCGGGTAGACGCCGGCGAAGGCCAAGGACCAGAGGCTCATGGTGCGTCCTCGGACCCAGCGCGGACTCAAGAGCTGGGCCGTCGAGTTGAGGGTTGTGGTCGTCAAAACGAGACAGGCGCCGGCGACAACCAAACCCGGCACCGCCCAACCGACCGAAGGGGCGGTCCCCACCACGATGCCGCCGGTCCCGTAGCCGGCGATCGCGATCGGGAGGGTCAGCCGGCCCAACCTCTCGGCGATCCGACGTCGAGCGAATGCAGCCGCGATCGCACCCACCCCCATCGTGCCGAGCAGGACTCCGTAGGCGAGCGATCCTCCCCCGAGGACCGCGGTGTGGCTGGGGAGGACGGTGGGGATGACCGATGAGGTCAGCCCGAACAAGGCACCCACCAGCAGCACTCGCCGAAAGGCTTTGGTGTAGCGCGCGAAGCGCCACCCGAGCGCCATGGCCGTTGACAGTGGCGCGCTGTCGGCGGGGGCGGGAGGCCGAGTCCTTCCCATGACGATAAGGACAACCACAACGGAGAGATAGGAGATCGCGTTGAGCCCGAAGCCGGCCTCAGCCCCGACAGTGGCGATCAGGAGGCCGGCGAGGGCGGGACCCACCGCCCGGGCAACGTTGAACGAAACTGAGTTGAGGGCGACTGCACTTGCCACCATCTCGCGGGGCACCAGGTCGGGGACGAGCGCTTGCCACGCCGGGAGGTTGAAAGCCGCCGCCACGCCGATGGCCAGGCCGAGGACCAGCAACCGACCGGGGGTCGCCTCGCCGAGGAAGGTCATTATCGCCATTGCCGCGGCGAAGAGCGACATCGAGATTTGAGTCACGAGCAAGATGCGCGCCCGGTCGGTCATGTCGGCGACCGCCCCGGCCAAGAGCGCCAAGGCCAAAAACGGCAAGGTGGTCGAGGCCGAGATCAGGCCCACCCAGGTTGCCGAGCCGGTGAGGTCGAGCATCAGCCACGCCGCGGCCGACGACTGGAGAAAGCCGCCAATGTTCGAGAACACCGAAGCCGCCCAGAGCGCCCGGAATCCTCTGATCCGAAGGGGAGCGACCGACGAGGTCATGCGACAGACAAGTTTACGGCCCGGTCTCTAGGGACCCAGCGGTGGTCGCGACGAGTAGCGCTCGATCAGCGCCACCGCGCCTACCACGAGCAAACCGCCGAGAACTTGGGTAGGCCCGAGCGCCTGGCCGAGACCGACCCACGCTGCGGCCGAGGCCACCACCGGCTCGAATGTCGAAACAACGCCCACGAGTCCCGGGTCGACAACCTTCACTGCCGCCATCTGGAGAAGAAATGGCACGAGCGTTCCGAGGATCACTAGCCATCCGAGCTCGCCGAGCACCACCAAGTCAAGGGGAGGAATGATCACCGGAAACGCGACCAGCAGGACGAGGGCGGAGAGAGCAAATCCAAACGCCGCGGTGGTGAGGATCGGAAAGGTCCGACCGAGGTAGGTCGTCAAGAGGATGTAGGAGGCAAACATTGCCGAGGAAACGGCTGCGGCGAGCAGTCCATCAGGGTCGAGTTCGGCGGTAGTTCCCACCTGCGAGACCAGAGCGACTCCGACCAAAGCGATCAATGCTGCTGTCCAGGCCAAGGGGGAAATCGATCGCTTTTCCACGAACCGCTGCCAGGCCAGGACCAGCACCGGACCGGTGAACTGGATAGTCACAGCTGGTCCCACCCCGAGACGAGAAATGGCGATGAAGAAGGAGACAGTGACTGCCGCCAACGTCACACCCAGCGCCGCGAACACGATGAGCTTCCCGCGTGCTGCGATCTGTCGTTGGCGATAGGCGAAGGCGCCGAGCACCAACGCCGCCAGCACCGACCGGATCTGCGCAATGTTTCCGGGAGGCAGTGCTTCGACGAGATCGGCCGCCACCGCTCCATTGACTCCGAACAGGATCGAGGCGAGCAGCGTGTAGACGATCCCGCGCCTAACGGCCGGCGCCAGGTTGTGAGTGTTGGAGGTCAGAATGTCCTCGATGGCTGGGTTGGCATATTTCGTTGGTCCCGAGGTGTCGGGCCCAACCGTGCTGCTGCTCCATTCCTGGCATGGGTTGAACAGCGCGAGCAAGCGATTGGCCGATCGGCTAGCCGACGAAGGGTTCACCGTACTTGCCCCCGACCTTCTCGCCGGCGCACAACCGGCGACTCCAGCCGAAGCCGAATCAACCCTTGCTGCATCCGATCCCAACGACCTCGTGGCGGCGACCCTCGGTGGGCTCGGGGTTCTCGGGCGAACGGACGCCAGCCCGGTGAGGGTGGTCGGTATGGGCATGGGTGGGTCGCTGGGGCTGTGGCTGTCGGTACGACGGGCTGCGCAAGTGGAGGCGGTCGTCTCCTTCTACGGGACGCAGTCGATCGATTTCGACGGATCCAAGGCTCGCTATCAACTACATCTGGCTGACGATGACCCGTGGGTCAATTCCGACGATGCCGTATTCATGGAAGCCACGATTGGGCTATCGGACTTGACGATCGAGTCGTTCACCTATCCCGGCACCAGACCCGGGTTCTTCGAAGAGGGCGAATTCTTTGCTCCCGAAGCTGCCGAGCTGGCGTGGTCCCGGTTGCTCCCATTTCTTCGAATCGAGACGTCAGATGTCAGATTCCAGAGGCCAGATCAGAGATCTGATATCTGATATCTGGTCTCTGGAATCTCTTGGGGTAACGGGAACCAACGCAATGATTCCGCTTCGGCTTCGAGAATCTCCTCGGCCGCTTCGACGCTGGCGCCGGCGGTGGCAAAAAGTTGATGGGCTTCCTCGATGTAGATCGCGTAGTCGGCTGTCGAGGCGGTAGTCCGCTCGCTATGGGGATGAGATAGTCCGCCCTGGCTGTAGTCGATCTCATAGAGAGACATCGGCGGCTGCGCCAGTCCGCGCCGGTGACGCCAAACCGCGGTCGAGGAATCGAACCGATAGTGGGGCAACAGCCTCCAGCCATGGCTAGCGATCAAGTGCACGGCCTCGAGGATGAATTGAAACTCGTCTTCGCTAATGAAGTAGTTGAAGTTGACGCGCACCCAGCCGGGCTTGATCACCTCGCAGCCTCGCTCGATCTGAATCTCGTACTGGTTGCTGGTCTCTTCACTAATCCCGAGGAGGCGATGCCCATAGGGTCCGGCGCATGAGCACCCACCGCGCGCCTGGATGCCAAACAGGTCGTTGAGCAAAGCGACTACGTAGTTGTGATGGAGGTAGCGGTCTCCAAACCGGACGACGAACGAAACAATCGACAGCCGCTCGGCTTTGGGATTGCCGAGGATGCGAATGTTGGGGTTCTGGCTCCAGGAGTCGATTGCGGTGTGAATGAACTCTTCCTCGCGCTCGCGGATGAGAGGAATGCCCACAGCCTCTTTGAGCTGGAACACCAAGCCCGCCCGAATCGATTCGATGATGGCGGGGGTGCCGCCCTCCTCCCGATGCTCAGCGTTCGCTGAGTACTTGTGGACGTTGGCGTTCACATAGGTGACGGTGCCGCCGCCGGGGACCGAAGGCACGCGATTGGTGAGCAGCTCTTTGCGAGCGACCAAGACTCCCGGCGTGCCCGGCCCGCCGATGAACTTGTGGGGCGAGAGGAAGATGGCGTCCTTGTAGTCGAGGCCTTCGTTCGCCGATCGCATCGCGATTCCCACGTAGGGAGCGGCGGCGGCGAAGTCCCAAAACGAGAGGGCGCCGTACTGGTGAAGGAGGACTGAGACCGCGGAGGTGTCGGTGATGATGCCGGTGACGTTGGACGCGGCGGAGAAGGAGCCGATCTTCAACCGACGGTCGACGTGAGCCAGGAGCATCTTCTCGAGATGGTCCAAGTCGACGTGGCCATCGTTGTCCTCGGCGATCTCGACCACGTCCGCAATCGACTCGCGCCAGGGCAGCTCGTTCGAATGGTGCTCGTAAGGCCCGACAAAAACGACCGGCCGTTCTTCGGGGGGGATCTGATCGGTCAGTTGGTAGCGATCGTCGAGCGGGGCGGGCACTCGGAGGCCGAGGATGTTGATCATCCGATCGACCGCGCCGGTCGATCCCGAGCCGGCAAAGATCACCGCGTGCTCTTCGGAGCCGCCCACGGCCTCTCGAATCAGCCGCCGGGCTTCTTCGCGGAAGTGCGTCGTTTGGAGGCCCGTGCCCGACGTCTCGGTGTGGGTGTTGGCATAGAGCGGCAACACTGTCTCGCGGATGAAGTCCTCGATGAACCCGAGCGACCGCCCCGAAGCGGTGTAATCGGCGTAGGTGACCAGGCGCACCCCGTAGGGGGTAGTCACGGCGGTGTCGACTCCGATTACCGATTCTCGGATCGTTTCGAGTAACCGGCTCACAACCCCCAGGCTAACTGCATTTTTATCACGTAAACGGGGCGGAATACGCCCTGCCTATGCGCGGAGAACGTCGTCGAGTCCGACCGGTAGGCTCGCAAGACTCGCATGACCGACGTTGTAACTGCACCGACTCCGATGACCCATCGCCAGGTGATGGCGGTTCTGTGGGGGTTGATGCTCGGCATGTTCCTCGCGGCGCTCGACCAGACGATTGTCGCCACTGCGCTGCCGACGATGGTGGGCGAGCTTGGAGGTCTAGAGCATCTGTCGTGGGTGGTTACCGCCTACCTGCTCGCCTCGACGGTGACCTCGCCCCTCTACGGAAAGATCTCCGATCTTTACGGACGCAAGATCGTTTTCCAGGCAGCGATCGTCCTCTTCCTTGCCGGCTCGGTGCTTTGCGGTCTCTCCCAGAACATGGTGCAACTGATCGCCTTCCGCGGCTTGCAGGGTCTTGGGGCCGGCGGGCTGATGGTGATGGCCATCACGATCGTCGGTGACATCCTCTCCCCGCGCGAACGTGGTCGCTATCAGGGCTACTTCGGAGCGGTGTTTGCGGTTGCCAGCATCGCCGGCCCTCTGCTCGGTGGCTGGTTCGTCGACAACATCGACTGGCGCTGGGTCTTCTACATCAATCTCCCGATCGGGCTCGTTGCGCTCTTCGTCACCGCTTCGGCGCTCAACCTGCCATTTCATCGACAGGATGCAAAGATCGACTACTTGGGCGCGGCGCTGCTGGTCGGCAGCGTGTCGGCGCTTCTATTGACGATGATCTGGGGCGGGAACGAATATCCCTGGGGCTCACCACTGATCATCGGCCTGGGAGTGACCGCCGTCGTTCTCGGAGCAATATTCATCTGGTGGGAGAACCGGACGCCCGAGCCTGTCTTGCCGCTCCGTCTTTTCCGCGACCGCACGTTCACCCTGACCTCGGGGGCGGGATTCATCGTCGGCGTGGCCATGTTCGGAAGCATCGTTTTCCTACCGCTCTTCCTCCAAGTTGTCATCGGAGCGAGTGCCACCAACTCGGGTTTGCTCCTTGTGCCGATGATGTTCGGGATCATCGGCGCCTCGGTGTCGAGCGGCCGGGTGATCACCAAGACCGGTCGCTATCGCTGGTTCCCCATCATTGGAGCCGCGGTCGCCACTGTCGCTCTGTTCTTGTTGTCGACAATGGGGGTCGGCACGACCCTGACCACTGCATCCATCTACATGTTTCTGCTCGGTGCGGGCATCGGCATGATCTTCCAGGTCCTGGTTCTGGCCGTACAAAACGCTGTCGACTTCCGCGATATGGGGGTTGCGACCTCGGCCAGCACCTTCTTCCGGTCTCTGGGCGGCTCGGTGGGAACCGGGCTGCTCGGAGCGATCTTCGTCAGCCAGCTGCGTTCGAATCTCGCCAGGCTGCTGCCAGAGGGAAGTGTGCCGACCGCGGACCTCACTTCGGGTCCGGGAGCGATCGCCCAACTTCCCGATGCGATTCGCGGTCCGGTGATCGAGGCGTTTGCCGGAGCGGTGGGTTCGGTCTTCCTGCTCTCGGTGCCGATCATGGCTGTGGCTTTGGTCCTGGCCTTTCTGATGCCCGAGATCCCGCTCCGCGAAACCGCCAACGTCGGCGCCGCGGCCGAGGTCTAAAGGTTCCAAGTCGTTCTGTGGGCTGGTAGGGATACACAGTGTCCCTACGAACCCTGGGTTCGCAGATTTTACTTTTCGCCGACGAGGCCCCATTGGTAGGCGAGGCAGATCAACTCGCCCAGCTCGTCGTCGAGGTCGGGGAGGCGGTTGACCCGGATGTCGTGGACGTACTCATGGCGGCCGGTTTGGAAGACCTTGCGAAAACGCGGATGCTCGTGCGGCGCGGCCATCGACAACATGAACGAGACGCCGCGGTCGCTCAGCGTGTAAACGGTCAAGAACCGCGCCCGGAGAAGGAACGCGCTCCGCGTCTTGCCAGCAGCGAATTCGAAAGGACCACAACGCTTCGCCAGTTCGACCAACCCGTCCCAAAACGCCCGACCTCGTTCATGTTCGCCAAGAAACTGTTCGATCGTGTAGCTAGAACCGAGCGGAGAGGCGCTCGACGTGTCGACGTCGTGACGCTTGCGAGACGGCTGCACCCGGGTCGGCTCGCCTGCCACCTTCGGATACTGCGGCGGCCAGGGGGCGTCGCCGAGACCATATTCGTCCTGGTCCCGGGCGACCCACTCGAGCAGGGTTTCAATGCGGCCGGCCGACTCGTCGATGCCGGCCGTGAGATCGCCGACCTCTGCGTAGCGCTCGGCGAAGCCATCAAGCGGGAAGCGGTCGATCGACACATCGCCGATCTCCTCCCAGTGAAACGGCGTCGAGACGAAACCCGTGGGACGAACCCCGTAAGACGAAGAGACCGTCTTGTCGCGAGCGTTTTGGTTGTAGTCGATGAAGACTCCCGTCCGTTCTTCCTTCCACCAACTTGTGGTGACCAGCCCGGGCATTCGTCGTTCCAACTCGCGAGCGGCGGCGAGAACCGCGCGCCGGGTCTGAAAAAAGTCCCACTCGGGCACGATGCGAACGTAGACATGAATGCCGCGGCTACCCGACGTCTTCGGCCAGCCGGTCAAGCCCGCCTTAGCCAAGACCTCCTTCAGACCAACGGCCGCTTCCCGCACATGACCGAAGTCGAAACCGGGGGTCGGGTCGAGGTCGAAACGGAGCTCGTCGGGACGGTCGGTGTCTTCCGCCCGCACGGGCCAGGGATGAAGGTCGAGGCAGCCACGCTGGATCAGTCGGATGACATCAACTTCGGTCCGGGGCACATTCATCAGACCGGGACGCTGCGAGGGAAAGGTGATTTCGACGGTTTCAAAAGGGGAGTTCGCCTCGGCCCGTTTGTGATAGATCGGATCGACTTCGACGCTCTCCATGAAGCGCTTCAACATCGTCGGGCGGCCGAATACCCCGCGAAGAGCGCCTTCAGCCACCTGTACGAAGTGGTTGACGACATTGAGCTTCGTCCAACCCTGTTGGGGGAAGAGCCGTTTGTCGGGGCTGCTGATCCGGATCGGCTCTCCGCCTACTTCCACCGTGGTTTCGGTTGCCATCGCGTCAACCTATCAGCGGACCTTTAGGCTCGTTGCCCAATGAGCTTTCGCCTCTTCGGGTTCCCGATACGCATCAGCCCCACCTTCTTGATCCTGGGCCTGTTTCTGTTCGACGCCCGCTTGGGCTGGCAGGGGATCGTCGCCTGGGTCGGCGCCGCCTTCACCTCGGTGATCATCCATGAGCTCGGCCACGCTTTCGCCGTGCGGGGCTATGGGGGTCGAGTCGAGCAAATCACCCTGCACGGACTCGGCGGGGCAACGGCATGGACCGATCCGGCGAAACGGATCGACTGGGGCCGCCGGATCGCAATCGCCGCCGCCGGGGCTGGCCTCGGCTTCGTGATTGCCGGCGTCCTTTATGGGTTAGTGAGGGCCGGGCTCTTCGGGCGCGCCGCCGAGCAAGTCATCGTCTCGCCGTTTCGGGTCCTCTTTGGCATCGCAATCCAGGACGGTCTCTGGCTGGTCTTCTTCCTCGGCGCCTTCATCTGGGTCACCATGGCCTGGGGGCTGATCAACTGGCTCCCGATCGGCGGGCTCGACGGCTGGCACATCCTCGCCGAGCTGCTCGAAAAGTGGCTGCCGGGCCGGGGCCGCCAGGTGGCGGCAGTCGTGGGTCTGATCGTGGCGCTGATTGCTGCCTTCTTCTTGTTCCGATTGGGGATGACCTTCGGCGCCGTCATCCTGGTGCTGTTCGCGCTGCAAACCCTCGGGTCGCGCTAGGTCACCACACCTGAGAAGCCGACTCCACTAGGCCGTTCGAGCTGATCCATCGTGCAAGACCGTGGGTCTTTGTCGGGACGCCAGCGATGAAAACGGGTGGCGTGCCGAAAGCGGCCTTCCTCGAGTTGGTCGTAGCTGATCTCAGCCACTACTGCGTTCGCGATCGGGGTCCACGAGAGGTCCTTTTCACCCGTCCACCGGCTGATCCCACCCGGCACCCGCGCTCCTTCGCCGAAGGATGCCTCCGCCCGCAACTCCTGGAATCGGTGAAAGATCTCTTCCCGCTGGCCGTCGGGGAATCCTGAGCAGTGACCGATGAAGTGCATCTGTCCCTGGTCGTTGTAGAGACCGAGCAGCAGCGAGCCGATCTTGCCCCCGTCCTTGTGCTCGCGATAGCCGCCGACGACGCAATCGACCGTCCGGCGGTGCTTGATTTTGATCATCGCCCGCTTGCCATGGATGTACGCCGATTGGAGATCCTTGGCGATGATCCCATCGCAGCCGGCTGACTCGAAGGCATCGAACCAGCGCTTGCCCTCCTCCTCGTCGTCGGTGGAGGGGGTCAGGTTCCATGGGTGGCCGAGGCCCGGCACCAGGTCCCGCAGGTGACGGCGACGCTCGGCGAAGGGCTGACTCCGCAAATCGCTCCCCGCTAACGCCAGGAGATCAAATGCGACGAGCTGGGCGGGAAACTCCGCCGCCAATCGCTTGATACGCGACTCGGCAGGATGGATCCGCTGTTGCAGCGAATCGAATTCGGTGACGTCTTCGACGACAACGACGATCTCGCCGTCGACGACGGTTCCCAGGGGCAATCGGCTGATCGGCTCCCGCAGCTCTGGGAAGTAACGGAGCAGCGTCTTTTGGTTGCGGGAGTCGAGCCGGATTTCGCCGCCGTTCCAGGACAACGAGCGAAAGCCGTCCCATTTCGGCTCGTAAGCGAATTCGCCGCGAGGCCACGACTCTGACACCTTGGCTTCCATCGTTTCGATCGGGGGAGAAAAAGGCCACGTCACCCTCGCACCGTATCGTGTACAAATAGCCGATGGATCTGGCGAAGGCGGTGTGGGGCCGATTCTCCGAACGGAGAGGGACGACCCTGGCGGCCGCGATCGGCTACCGCGCCGTCTTCGCCCTGGCTCCATTGTTGGTGGTCGTCGTCTCAGGGGCGGGGATGGTGTTCGGCGAGGACGCCGCTCAAGGCTTGTTGTCTCGGAATTTGAGTCAGTTTCTCGGTCCGGAGATGGCCGCGACGATCCAGGACTTCATCGCCACCGCGCGGGGCCAAGGCGGCGTCGGGCTCGCGGGCACTTTGCTTTTGCTTTGGGCAGGGAGCGGGCTCTTCAACGAGCTGCAGGGCTCGATGGCGTCGATCTTTGGCCTGGTCCGCCCTAAGGGGATTCGCAGGGCGGTCAAACAGCGGCTGATCACTGTCGCCGCGGTGGTGGCGCTTGCGCTCGGTTTTGCCGTCTTGGTGGCGATGGCGGCTTGGATTCCAATGAGCGGTTCGATTGTCGTCGCCGGGGCAGCTGCTGCCTTCTTGTTGGTTTCGGTCGTGATCGGTTTCCGCTATTTGAGCCAGCATCGTCCAGAGTGGAGGCTGACCGTTGCAGTGGCGGGGGGGACGGTGCTCGCCATGGCGCTGGCGGCTTTGGCAGTGGGGCTGTTCGTGATTCGTGAGGATGGCGGCAGCGCCACCGGGATCGCCGGATCGGCGACGGCGGTCCTGCTCTTGGTCTACGCGCTTTCGGCGGTGTTCCTCCTCGGCGCCGCCGCTTTGCGGGAGCTCGAGCTCCGGGGAGGTCCGCCTTCGAGTCGTCAAAGATCCAGCGCTCTCTAGGCTTGCTCGCCCATGGCCATCGACATAGCGGGCTTTGTCGCCGATCTGAAGAACCACGCCATCGAGCATGGATTTCATGTCCACGACGAGCGTCATTTCATGGAGACCTACTCGCTCCGTCAGAGTTGGGAGGTCGACGTCCACCCTGAGGACGCTTGCGGCGGGCCACTCGACCTTCACCTCAGCCTCGATGTCGACCCCCGGGTCGTGCTTTCGCTTCAAGACCGGCTCGACGAGATGGACGACGAATGGGAAGAGCCCGAGGATCTCTATCGCCTCGACCTCTACTTCAACTGGCAGCTCCCGAGCCTGAAGGTTCCGCCGGACCTTCTGGTGGTGAGCACCGATCTTGCCGGGCTCGGTGGGGTCGAGGTGCCGATCACGGTTTCCGCCAACGAGACGATTGAGTCGATCGCTTCGCTTACCGATCCCTCGATGCGGACCCTGCTGGTGGTCGGGAAATGCCAGGTCTCGCTGGTCGACGTTCTCATGGCCCGTGAGCAACTTTGTGACGAGCTCGATCGGGCCAAGGCGGTATCGGCCTACCTGCTTGACCGGGTGACCGGCTGGCTCGAGAGCCCCAACTAGGCCGCTTGCCAACTCGCCGCTTTCGCGACGACCTTGCGGTCTATGGCCTTCCCGGCGACGTTGCGCCTCGTGATATCCGGTTTGACCCCTCCCGGCGCGCTTTCCTCGATCGCGAGCCCGATGGGCGTTATCGCCTTCGAGTTTGGTCGGAGCCGGGGCTCACCGACGCCATCGTGGTCGCGCGTCAAGGCGAGAAAATCATCGGATATCCGTTGGACGTCGTGGCAGCAACCAGCCGCTTCATCTTCTGGGAAGGGTTCGCGTCGATGGCTCCCGGCGACAGGTTCAGCCTGGCCTTTCGGACGATTGCCGGCAAGGCGGTCTATTACGTCCCGGCCGGAATCACCAATGCGGTCGAGCGACTCGATCGGTGGTCGGTGCCTGACCTTTCGCCCCTCGACGTGCCAGCGTGGGTCCGGGGCGCGGTCATCTATCAGATCTTTCCCGACCGCTTCGCCAACGGCGACCCTGCCAATGATCCTGTCGACAGCGAGCCCTGGGGTTCTCCTGCAACTGCTCGAGGCTTTCAGGGCGGAGACCTGGTCGGGGTCCGCGACCGGCTCGATTATCTAACGGGTCTCGGAGTCGAGGTGATCTACCTCAACCCCGTCTTCACTTCGCCCTCCACCCATCGCTACGACACCGTCGACTATCACCAGGTCGACCCGCACCTCGGGGGAAACGACGCCCTCAATGATCTCGTCGATGCCGCCCACGAACGAGGTCTCCGGGTGATCCTCGATGCTTCCTTCAATCATTGCCATCCGCGTTTCTTCGCTTTCCAAGATCTCGTGGAGAATGGGCAGGGTTCTAGGTATCTGGATTGGTTCACGATCAAGGAGTGGCCGATCAGGATCAAAGTCCGCGGACCGCTGCGGGCCTGGCAGCGAGAATGGCTTCCGGTCTGGGCCGCGCAGGCAGGAATCGAGCTCGATTATGTCGACGATGCGGGGCCGGCCATCGAGCCTACCTACGACGCTTGGTACGGGGTCGCAACGATGCCTCGCGTCAACCTAGCTAACGCCGAGGCGCGGGCCTACATGCTCGAGGTTGCAAAACGCTGGCTGACCGAGCCCGGCGTCGACGGCTGGAGGATGGATGTAGCCCGTTATGTCGATTCCGACTTCTGGCCCGACTTTCGGCGAACTGCTCGGGCGGCGAAGGCCGATGCATATCTCATCGGCGAGTTCATTGGCGATGCCAATGCGTGGCTGCAGGGGGAACAGTTCGACGCCACGATGAACTACTCCTTTCGGGACCTGGCGATCAAGTTCCTTGCCTCCGAGCTGATCGACGGAATCGAAGCCAGTGAGGGTTTTGCGCGCCTCTGGGCGCAGTATCCGTGGCCGGTCACCCTCGCGAATCAAAACCTCATCGGTAGCCACGACACCGCGCGTTTCCTAACTGTTGCCGGAGATGAGCCTTGGCGGTTGCAGCTGGCCGTGTTCCTGCAGTTGACCTTCCCCGGTGCGCCGGGGCTCTATTACGGGGACGAGATCGAGATGAGCGGCGCCGACGATCCTGGTTCGAGGGGAGCCTTCGATTGGTCGAGCGATCCGGAGAGTCATCAAACGTTCCAGCTTGTCGCGAGGCTGACCGCCCTGCGAAAGAAGGTTCCCGCGCTCATGAGTGGCGAATGGCGACCGCTTCCTTCGACAGGGTCCGTGCTTGCCTTCGCCCGCGGCCGTGGAGCTGGGCGAGTTGGCATCTTCATCAACCGGGGCCGCAAGACCAGTCTGCGCGTCGCCGGTTTGCAAAAGGTTCTCTTCGGTGAAGCCACCATCGACGGCGACGCACTGCGTCTTCCCGCCCGCTCCGGCACGATCGTCAAACTCACCCGAGCCTTTTCTCCCCTCGGAGCGGGGAGTACCCGAAGGGGGAAGGGGGGGCGTCTTATTGACGCGCGAGAAGTGATTCCATTTCGAATGTGCTGGGAATGAGATCACTCCTCGCGCGTCAGTCGACCGCCCTCTCCCGGCTTCGCCGGCCCTCCCCCCTCCGGGGGAAGAAACCGGCGGGCCACTCCCCCTCCGGGGGGAGAAACGCCGAATCTCTCCCCCCTTCGGTGAGAGAGTTCGCGCTAGTAGGGCAGGCCGACGGCTTCGGTGAGGTACCGCATGAACGGTGAAGCTGCCTTGCACATCTTGGTGAAGTCAGCAAGGAGCGCGTCCCCAGTCACCTGCTTATCAGTGAGCCGGGCACCACCGATGAAATCCTTTCGTTTGAGATCCTCAATCATTGGGTGATCGGCCGAGAACCCTTGGGGAGGTCGTGCCAGCGACTCTCCATCGCTCACAAATGTCGAAGAGAAGGCTTTCGCATGAGCCGCCTTCTTCCATTGGTCCGGGTCATCGACGATCGATTGGCGGATGCTGCGAGCCGACGCCGCTTCTGGTCGCCACAATCCCACCCCGACATAAGAGTTTGCCGGCTCGATATGGAGGTAGAAGCCCGGCGCATGGACGTCGCCGCCCGCTTCGTGGCCAAATCGCATCGCGACGTGGGTCTTGTAAGGGGTCTTGTCCTTGGAGAACCTTGTATCGCGATAGATGCGAAACAGCGATCCCCCTTGCGACCGCGGATCGGCCACAAAATGCTCGGAGATCTTGGCAAGGCGCGGAGCAAAGTCGGCAATTAACTGAAGCGCCGGTTCCTGTACCTGGTTGAGGTAGCGCTCCTTGTTGGATTGGAACCAGTCGCGTTCATTGTTGGCGGCGAGCTCTCGCAAGAACTTCAAACTGCCTGATGTGAAGTATGTGCCCATGGGCGCAACATATCGCCCAAAGTGATGCTTAGGAAGGGGTATGTCCGGGGAGCAGGGCTTGCAACGTCTGGATGGTGTCTGCCTCGGCTGGCGCCTTGTCGAATCGATAGCGCTTTACCCGGGCAAACCGCAATGCGACTCCGCCTGGATATCGGGTGCTCGCCTGCACGCCGTCAAGGGCGATCTCGACGACTTGCTCGGGTCGTAGATACACCGCCCAGCGATCGCGATGTGTTTCCAGAGTGGGGAAATGCTCGGTTTGCCAGCCAAGCATCTCGTCGGTCATTCCCTTGAAGGTCTTTCCCACCATCACGAACCCACCAGTGGCCGGATCACGGGCACCGAGATGAATGTTGGAGAGATAACCCGACCGGCGTCCGTGACCCCATTCCGCGGCCAGCACGACCAGGTCATAGGTGTGTACCGGTTTCACCTTGAGCCAGGACTTGCCGCGGCGGCCGGCTTCGTATCGAGACTCCGGATCCTTGAGCATCACCCCTTCGTGCCCGGCGGCCAGCGCGCCTTGGGCGAACGTCGCGGCCTCATCCGCGTTGCTTGTCAGGACTCTCGGGATGAGCTGGGCGAGAGGCACGAGCTCATCGAGCAACTCTTGACGACGGTGCAGCGGCTCGTCGATCAGGTCTACGCCGTCGAGATGAAGCAAGTCGAAGAAGAAGCCCAACACCGGCACCTCGGCGAAGACGCGTTCCTCGGTGCCGAATCTGCTCATCGTTTCTTGAAATGGCTGTGGAGTGCCGTCGTCGCGCAGGGCCATCGCCTCCCCGTCGAGAACAAAAGCTTTTGCTCTGAACGACAGCGCGGCCTCGACAACCTCGGTCATCCGCTCGGTGATGTTGTTGAGGTTGCGGGTGAAGATCGCGACCTCGTCATTTAGGCGATGCACCTGAATACGGGCGCCATCGAGCTTCCATTCGATCGAGGTGACCTCAGGAAAGATGTTGGGTAGGGCGGCGCCCGGCGACGCCAGCATCGGCTGGATGGGCGTGAGAACTCGAAGGCCGATCGACTCCAGCCCAACGACGCCTCCGACGGCAGCAACTTCGGCGACCTGCCCGAGATCTCCTCTGAGCATCGACGCCCGTCGCACGACCTCTGGCGGAACCTCGAAGCCAAGCGCAACCGCCTCGGTGAGTACGCCGCCGAGCGCCCCTTGCCGCACCTCGCCGGTGAGGACTTGACGGAGGAACGCTTGCTCGGAGGATGTGGCCCGCTTCATCAGGCCCGTGAGCAGATCGTTGCGTGATTTCTGTGAGCCAGCTCCACCGGCCCGTTGCAACGAAGAGAACGCTGCGTCGACCTCGTCGATGGTGAGCGTGGGGTGCGTGGCAGGCTCAATATCGAGGTTGAAGACTGAGCCAAACCCGACGCCCAACCGACGTTGACGCGGCTGTCCGATCAGCAGCCCGACCGCGGTGGCCACCTCACCGGTCTCGAGTTGACGAAGAAGTTTGGCAAGCAGCGCGGCCTTGGCTTTTCGCGAGCTGGTCTTCGTTACCTCGGCCGAAGTCGATACCAGCTCGTTGAGCAAAGTGGGCAGAGCTACGCTCCGCAACCGCTGGCGAGCACCTCGAGCAGACCGATGTCGTCGTCGATGTACTCGTGGACGGATGTTCCGTTGCCCTCGTAGTAATGGCTGTCGAGGACGAGCTCCATCTTCCCGTCCCCGCTGAGATCAGCGATTGCAGACACAAAGTAGGAAACGACGTAGGCATTGTCCGCCACTCCCTGGGAGTAGGCGACGATCAGCGGTTCTACTTCGACATCGAGTCGTTTTCTCATGATCACCAGGCTGTAAGAGTTGGCGTTGCCGATCAGGCCCTCCGGGAGCCGGTTGAGGACGAGAGCTTCCTCGGTGGAGCCGTCGCCATCGAGGTCGAAGGTGAGGTACTGCGCGACGTTGGGTTCTGGGTCGGACAGACCACGGTCTTCGATGAAGGTGACACCTTCGGCGATCAGATCCGACGGAGCCTCGCTCGCCGTCTCGACTGCTCTCGGCGTGAGATTCCAACTCGCGCCGGCAACCGCGATCTCGCCGGGTCCTTCGTGGGTGACAAGCAGCGGCGGATTGAGCTCAATGAGGGGAGTTCCGGCCGGCTCGCAAATCACTGCCTCGCTACCCACACTCTCGCCAACGATGCCGTCGAGATCGATGACCTGATAGGCCTCGCCTCCTTCGACCGGACTCTCAAGGCTGCTCGACACCCAATGGGCCCCATCGAAATAGCCAATGAGCCCCGCTGGGCTGACAATGAAAGGCAACCCCGACGCGGTCAAAACCGTCGTGATCGTCGCTCCCGATGTCGTGGTCACAGATGATGTGTTGTTGACCTCGCGAGAAGTCGATGGCGTCAGCGTGGTCGGGGTGGTCGCCGCCGGAGGCGCGCAGGCCACCACGATCAAGAAGCAAAGCCAGCGCCTCATTCAAGAAGAATACGTCTGGCGCCCCCTGCCTTTCCCCCAGATGTAGTGTGCGGCGACGGACCAATCAGGCGAGGAGGGCAAGATGCGCCGTTGCGTCATGATCTTGGTGGTGATCGGTCTGGCCTTGCTGCCTGGGCCTCACGGCGGCGGGAACAGTGGCCGCTCCCTTCAGCCCCGGCGCTCCAAGAGCGGGCGATCCCTACTTTCCGCTCGCGGGCAATGGCGGCTATGACACCACTCACTATCGGTTGCAAGTCGCTTATGACCCACCGACGGATTATTTGAAAGGGGTTGCGACGATCACTGCGATCGCGACTCAGAATCTTTCGGCGTTCAATCTCGACTTTGAAGGTTTGACGATTCGCTCGGTTAGGGTCAACGGCGTTGCCGCCACCTGGCAACGCAACGGCGGCGAGTTGACCATCACCCGTCTTCGGGGCTGCGGCAGGGGCGGATTTTCACAACGGTGATCAGCTACGAGGGCGTCCCCCAGACTGCCCCCGACGGCTCAGGCTTCATCCACACCGACGACGGCGCCCTGGTGATCGGTCAACCCTTCGTTGCCGCCACCTGGTATCCGGTCAACGATCACCCTATCGACAAGGCCGCGTACACCATCGAGATCACGATTCCCGACGGAATCCAAGGTGTCTCCAACGGAATCCTTGTACGCCAGCGCAGCTCCGCTGGGCTCACGACCTGGATTTGGGATGCACGCGAGCCCATGGCCTCCTACTTGGCGATGATGGCGATCGGCGAATGGAATATCTCCGCCTATGAAGCATCCGGAATCAAGTATTGGGACGCCCTCGACCCCGACATCTTCGACGAACCTGACCCTATTACAGGTGAGCAGTTCGCCTATTCGCAGGTGGCAGACCTCTCCTACAAACGATTGACCCACATTGTCTCGGTTCCAACCGACGGCGCCAATCTCTCCTTTTACATCGATTGGGCCACCGAACCAGACTGGGATTATGTCTTCGTCGAAGCCCGCACCGTGGGAAGCGACGATTGGACGACCCTGCCCGACCTCAATGGGAACACCAGCCAAGACACCGGTTTTTCGTGCACCGATTGGCCAGCGCTCCATCCCTTCCTCGCCCACTATCAAATCGGCTGCGCACCGGTGGGCACGACCGGCGTTTGGTGGGCTGCGACTGGGACAAGCGACGGCTATGAGCAATGGTCGATCGATCTGTCAACCTATGCGGGAAGCGACGTCGAGGTCGGGATCAGCTACGTCAGCGACGGAGTGGTCCAGGGCCCCGGCGTTGTGGTCGACGACGTCGCGGTTTCAACCGGGATGGGGACGACCTCCTTTGAGGACGACGGCGACACCTTTGATGGATGGACTGTTCCAGGACCACCCGAAGGAAGCGCCCCCAACGCCAACGATTGGATCGCGGCCACCGTCGATGATCTCACCTCTCCGGGGGAGGTGGCGTCGAACTCGTTTGCCCGCCAGTCGGAGATGATCGGGTTCATGTCCTCTATCTTCGGCCCCTATCCCTTCAGTGCTTCTGGTGGAGTTGTCGACGACATCGACGTCGGCTTTGCCCTTGAGAATCAGACCCGGCCGATCTACTCGGTGGGCTTCTTCGGTGATCAGCTGGGTGCAGATAGTGTCGTGGTGCACGAGCTCGCCCACCAGTGGTACGGAGACTCGTTGGCAGTCGCGGCCTGGCAGCACATCTGGCTCAATGAGGGCTTTGCCACCTACGCGGAGTGGTTGTGGAGCGAGCGCGAGGGCCTGGGCACGGCGGATGAGATTTTCCGGTTCTGGTTCTCGATCCTGCCGCGCAACAATCCTTTCTGGGCCCTCACCATCGGCGATCCCGGACCCGACAACCTGTTCCACTTTGCCGTTTATATCCGCGGGGCGATGACTCTTCAATGTCCTCCGTCACACCATTGGCGACGATGTGTTCTTCGAGCTCTTGAACAAATGGGCGACCGTGTATGCCGGTGGCAATGTCACGACGGATCAGTTCATTGCCATGGCCGAGAGCTTGTCGGGTCAGGAGTTGGACGACCTATTCCATACTTGGCTTTTCACTGCGCAAAAGCCCACGCGGACGTTGATCCCAGACGCCGCAGTCAGCCTTGGCGACGTTCCGGCAATCGCGCGGGCCGAGATGGAGAGGCATGATCAAGAGGAGCTCCTCGCAACCGACTGACGACGCACTGTGGTCGGAGTTCTTGGGTTTCATCCCCGAGGCTCCGAATGCCGCGTCTCCGCTCGAGCTGTTCGTCGGCTTCGAGGAGCAACTGCGTTCCGAAGGACGAACCGAGGAGGAGGCCGGAGCCGACCGGGCGCGTGTGCTGCGCCTCACCAACGAACGCCAGGACTGGATCGGCCCCATGTTCGACCGCATTTACGCCTCTGATGCGCCCAATTTCAATCAGGCACCCAACCAGTTTCTGTCCGAGATCGTGGCTTCAGAGCGTCCCGGCCGGGTGCTCGACATCGCCATGGGTCAAGGGCGCAACTCGGTCTTTCTCGCCACGATTGGCTGGCGCGTCACCGGCATCGACGTATCACCCCAAGGCATCGCCGTTGCGGAAGCAGAGGCGAACCGGGCGGGAGTGACGATCGACGCTCGTCAAGTCGGGATCGAGGAGTTCGATCTCGGTTCTGTGCAATGGGATCTGATCGTGCTCACCTACGCACTGGTCTCAGTCGCCGACGTCGCGTTCGCCCGCAGGATCGTCGACTCGCTGGCACCCGGTGGTCTATTGGTCATCGAGAGTTTCGGTTCGAATCGGGACGCCTCCGACCGCCGACCCGTCGACCTCGATCCCGACGAGTTGCGGGCCGCATATCGGACTCTGGAGACCATTCGATTCGAGGACGAAGAAGCGCTGCCCGATTGGACCGATCGTTCGGCCCGGGTGGTGCGATTGGCGGCACGGAAACCACCTAGCTCCGACGGAACGTGAGCAGATCGACGCCCAGCCGGCAGAGACGGGCCGTCAAGTGTCGAGCCCTAGTGCCCTGGCCAGGTCGGCCAGAGCCGCAAGTGCCTCTGCCTCCGAGGTGCGATCCAATTCCGCGACGATCAACTCTGCAGCCTCGTTTAAGGCCTCGACAGCCTCCGAAGGGTCCTCGCCCGCGGCAGCGATGGCCACGTCGACTTTCTCGGTGATCTCGGCTCGCTCTTTGGACTTCAGCTCAGGGGGCCCTACCCCCGACATGATCGTTGCCAGGCGCTCGCTAGCCGCTAACACCGGGTCTTTGATCGAAGTCGACGGAATCGTCGTGGGATCGATGACCGATGTCGAGGAAGGCTCGGTTTGGGCGTCCGGGGTGCGAGCCACCCACATGGCGGCGGCGGCCACCGCGGCGACGAGCAGCAGGATCGGGACCTGTCACCTGCGATTGGTCGGGCCAGTATCGGGCTGCGAAGGCGGAGAATCGGTCGTCTGCCTTTTCGGAGGTGTCGTGATTGGGTCGGAGGTCGTTTCCGGTGCGACTTCAGGCAGAATCGACATGTCGCGCGTCGGTTCGTCGCTCGGGATCTCCTCCGCGGGCGCTGCGAGCGGAGACGGGGGGTTCGGGGCCGGCATCACGAGAGTGGAGTTTTGCGGTGCGATTGTCCGGGTCGGGGCGCTGGCGCGAAGCTTGGCAGCTAACTCTTGCGCCGTCGGTCGGTCGGTTGGATTTGGGGCCAGGCCTCCTTGAATCACCGCATTGATATAGGGGTCGGTTAGCTCGGGCGGCTGCACCGACCGGTTGGCCCCCTGATAAAGCTGCGTACCCGACAGCATCTCGTGGATAAGTGCCGATAGGGAGAATACGTCGCTGGCAGGGCTTGGCGGATCACCGGCAAGCACCTCGGGAGCTGCATACGAAGGAGTGGCCACGATGGTCCCGGGCAGGGTTAGCTCCCTTGAGGTGTCATCAGGGGACGCAATCCCAAAGTCGGTGAGACGTGGGCCCCGGTCGGAGAGTATGACGTTGGAGGGCTTGACATCCCGATGCACGATCCCAGCTCGGTGAACGGCGGCGAGGGCATCGGCGAGATCAGCTCCAATGGCCACAGCCTCGGCAGATCCAATCTCACGACCGGGGTCGGTGAGGGTGGGGCCACTTACAAGCTCCATAACCAAATAAGGGCCGGCCTCGTCCCGACCCGTGTCGAACATGGTCACCAGATTGGGATGGGACACCCCCGCGGCGGCTCGCGCCTCCCGTGCAATCCGTTCGTGAAGTTTGCTTTCGGCCGGGGCGGGGTGCGGCCGCTTCAGGGCTACAAACCGGTTGAGGCGCGTGTCCTGAGCGCGCCAAACAGTCGCCATACCTCCCGAGGCGAGTACCTCGAGCAATTCGTAGCGGTCATCGACCAGCGCGGGCACCCCTTCAACCTACCCCCGACCCTGGACTTTCATTGAAGTCGGACGACCCAGGCGACTTGGTTGCGGATTCCAAGTGTGATCACATGGAACCAAAAGGCGGGCTCAAAATTCGAGCCGCCGGGTGAGAACCCTATCTACAGAATTCCCCGCAGAACTGGTTGGGGTCGGGGGGGAACTTGAACCCCCACCCCCTTTCGGGGACCAGGCCCTCAATCTATAGAGACATGTCTCTCGTGATCTCTCAGCAGCCCGCAACGTCCGCTTTGATAGTCGAACTCCGGCGTGCTAATCGGAGATTTCGCCTGTCGGCCTCGCCTTTTAGTTGACAACGTCTCGCGCCAGTTTACGCGGTTGCTTTGGTGGTCGGGCACCTGAATCCAACTTAAGGGGCGCTTCGGAAATGAGCTGGGTATAGGGGTTCGCTGACGTTGCGAGAGGCCCTGGCAATCTGACGGTCGTCATTGCCGATCAGATGGGAGGAACCCTGTGGAGACTTACCCTGTCCGTGTGTGCGAGCTGCTGGTCGGTTTGCCCGAGGTGAACGCCGGCGTCGACCCGGGTGTTGATGTCAGTCGTTGCCTTCGAGGTAGTCGAGAACTGCGGTGACCTTGGTGAAAGCCAGCTAGCTCCGACGGAATGTGAGCAGATCGACGCCGAGCGCCCGACAGAGACGAGCCGTTGTGTGGAGCGGCAGGCCGATCACATTGGAAGGGCTTCCTTCAACCCGATCCACAAACAGGCCCCCGAGCCCGCCCAATGCGTAGGCGCCGGCCTTATCCATCGGTTCTCCATTCGCAACGTACTCGGCAATCTCCTCCTCGGTTAAGGGCAGAAAGCGGACGATCGTCGACTCGACCGCCGAGATGGTCTCCTCTCCCCGACGCACCGCCACCCCGGTGAGGACTTCGTGGGACGTGCCCGACAAGCGGGCAAGCATGTGCCGGGCCTCGTCGGGGTGAATTGGCTTCCCAAGCACCCGCCCTTCGCTGACCACAGTGGTATCGGCAGCGATGATCACTGCGTCGGAATTGCCGACCGCCCCGGACTTCAATCGAGCGATGCGCTCGACGTAGTCGTAGGGCTCTTCGCCGGGAAGCCGCAGCTCGTCGACATCGGGCGCCACGGTCTCAAACTCCAAACCCAAGGAGTTGAGTAGCTGTTCGCGTCGAGGTGAGGCGGAGGCGAGGATGAGCTTCATCGACTCATGGGACGAAATTACGCCCGAGGGCTGCGGGCGCTTCCGGCAGGAGCCAGCGCGACACCCGGTGCGAGCGAACAAGGAGTCGGCGGAGCCCGGCCGAGTTGACCAGCAGCAGGGCAAAGATCATCAACGGAAAAGGGATCGAGGGCAGAATCTGGGCGAGGCCCGGGATCCGCGATTGCAATCGCAGCGCCACCACCTGCAGGGCGCCAAACAGGTAGCAGCCAAGCGCGACCCGGAGTGGCTGCCAACCACCGAAGATGACGATCGCGAGCGCGATCCAGCCGAATCCGGCAGTGTGGCCGTCCGACCACCCGAGCTTTTGATCCAGCGAGAAAGCGGCCCCGCCCACGCCCACCAGGGCACCGCCGACGAGCGCCGCCAAATAGCGATAGCGGTTGACGTTGATCCCTCGGGCATGAGCCACCTCAGGCCTTTCCCCGACCGCGCGTAGGGAAAGGCCTGGCCGGCTACGAGCGAGGAACCAGCCGGCGGCTGCCACCAGCAAAAGCGAGCCGTAAACCGAGAGGTTCTGACCGAACAACGCCCGACCCACCACAGGAATGTCGGCCAACACCGGGATCGGCCGCGGAGTAACCGAAGGTCCCGGCTGATGGACGAAGCCTTCACCCTGATAAGAGGCGACGGCGGCGGCGAGAAGTGTCAAGACGAAGCCGACTGCGACTTGGTTGAGACGCAGGCTGATCCCCGACCAGGCAACAAGTAATGCGACCAGCGCCGAAACTCCGGCGGCGGCGGCGAATCCCAGGCCGACCCGCCCGGTGGTGAACGCGACTGCGAATCCGGTCATCGCGGATAACAGGATCGAGCCGTCGAGAGAAAGGTTGACGATCCCCGCCCGCTCGGTGATCGCTTCGCCGACCGCGGCGTAGACCAGGGGGGCGGCGGCGGCGATGATCGAAGCAAAAGTCGCGTCCATCAGACGGTCGCTTCAGCGCTGGCGGCTAGTCGCTTAACTAAGACGCGTCGCGCCTGCCAGCCTGCATACAGCACCGCGGCCAAGACGAGGACGCCTTGGATGACGGCTCCGAGCGAAGAGTCGAGGTCAAGCCGCAGTTGCAGTTGGGACGAACCGACCGAGATGGCCGCGAAGAAGAGTGCGATCGGCGCCACAAATGCCACCCGATTGCGGGCCAGCAGCACCACCAGCACCGCCAGAAATCCTCGCCCACCCGCAATCGCCGGAACCAGCTTGTGCTGTAGGCCGGCGACGAGGAGCCCGCCGGCGAGTCCGGCCAACCCTCCACCCCACAAGAACGCCCAATAGAGGGTGGCGTTGGCAGGGACTCCGAGCAGCCGTGCGCTTGCCGGGTTTGATCCCACCGCTCGCAACCGCAAGCCAAACCGAGTGCGCCCGAGCATGAATCCCACGCCGACAAGAGCGATCACCAACAACGTCAACCCCACCCACGACAGACGGGTATCGCCAATGGTCGGAAGCCACGTTTCCTCCCGGAAGGGCTCGGTCCCTGACGTCGAGGCAACTCCGGCTCGCTTCCAGGGGCCAATCACGAGATAGGTAGCGAATGATTGGGCGACAAAACCGAGCCCTATCCCACCAAAAATCTCATTGACCCGACCCTTCACGCGCAAGATGCCGGCCAACCAACCCCAGAGCGCACCTCCGAGGACACCGGCCAACAGCAACAAGGGGATCACGATGGCCGGTCCGCCCGGCGCCGAGCGTGAAACCGCAGAAGCGGCGATCGCTCCAGCGATGATCTGGCCTTCAACTCCGATGTTCCAGAGCCCGGCGCGAAAGGTCACCACCAACCCGGCGGCGGCCATCCCAAGGGGAATCCATGCGGTCAGAGTGTCGGCGATTCGGGTGGTGTCGCCGAACGCGCCTTCGCCAATGAGACCTAGTGCTTCGAGCGGCGGTGCCCCGGCGACGATCAACAACAGCGCCGTGATTCCCAACGCCACAGCCAGAGGAACCAGAAAAGACGCGATCCTCCTGGTCATGCCGCGAGGACTCCCCCGATCAGGGTTCCGAGCTGCTCGGCATCGAGGTCGGATGCCGGTCGGCTGGCTATCACCCGACCGTCAAAGACCACCAAGACCCGATCGGAATAGGTGAGGATCTCGTCGAGATCGGAGGAAGCAAAAACGATCGCGGTGCCGTCGCGGCGGCGTTCGAGCAAGCGGTTCCAGATGTAAGCCGCTGATTCGACGTCAAGGCCGCGAGTCGGCTGCTCCATCACGAGCAAGGCCAGCTTGGGCGGAAGCAGCGACAGAAGCACTCGTTGCTGGTTCCCGCCGGAAAGCGCGTCAACCGATGTGTCGGGATATCCCTTGATCCGGAAGGTGTCGATGCTCGCCTGGGAGCGAGTGCGAGCGTGATCCCAGTCGATCAGGAACCGGGTGCCATTGGCGAGTTCGAGATGCTCGGCGATAGAGAGGTCGGGGATCAGCCCCTCCTCGAGGCGCCCTCCCGGGAGGAAAGCAACGCCCTGCTTGCGAAACTCGCGCAGCCGGCGATTGGTGAGATCTCGCCCCGACACTGCGAGTCGACCCTTCCTGAGCGCGATCTGACCTGATAGCGCCCGCAGCAGTGCCCCTTGGCCGCTTCCTTCGAGGCCGGCAATCCCGATGACCTCTCCCCTCGCCACCGCGAGGTCTATTCCTGCGATCCCTTGCCGCCCATAGCCGGCATCGACACCGCTGAGCTCCACCGCTGCCGACCCGTCGGTCGCGATCGGGGCGCGGGCCTGTGTCGGTGCAGCCTGCTCGAACATGAGGCTCACCAGGTCGGCCTCGGGCTTGGGCAGCGTCGTCTCCCCAACGACCTTGCCGCGTCGCATCACGGTGACGGTGCGGCACAACTCGTTCACCTCCTCGAGCTTGTGGGAGACGAACAACACCATCAGGCCCTCGGTGGCGAGCTGGCGAAGCGCCGCGAACAGTTGGTCTCGCTGCTGGCCGGTGAGGCCCGAAGTCGGCTCGTCGAGGATGAGGAGCCTGATCCCTCGGGCGAGCAGGCGCACCATCTCCAATTGCTGACGCTCGCCGACCGACAAGCTGCGGGTGATGGCCGCAGGGTGGAGGCGAAAGCCGATTTTCTGACTTTGTTGCCGAAGCTTTTGGGTGGCCTCCTCAAGGTCCCAGGCGCTGCCGAGGCGAAAGTTCTCCCGGTTGGAGAAGGGCAAACAGACCAGCGGTTCTTGCGCCAGCATCCCTACGCCGGCCGTGAGCGCAGCAGCGGGCGAGCCGGGCGGGATGGCCTGACCGTTCATGATGATCTCGCCCGCGTCCTGCTGAAGCGTCCCGGCGATGAGCTTCATCAGCGTCGACTTGCCGGCCCCGTTCTCCCCGAGGACGGCATGAAGCGCTCCCGGCTCAAGTTCGAGAACAATGTTGTCGTTGGCAACGAGGCTGCCAAACCGCTTGGTGACGTTCCGAATTAATAGAGACATCAGACGTCAGACGTCAGACCATCAGACATCAGAAAGGAATCTGAAGTCTGATATCTGATGTCTTGCAGAGTGATCGAAGATCACTCTGCGGAGGAGGCTCCTTCCATGCCCTCCAGCAGTTGCTCCGTGTACCAAATCTGCTTGGGGGTCGCCTCCTCGCCATCGGCAAGGAACGGAGAACCGTCCTGGTAATTGAGCGGACCGGTCCACAGGTTGATCGAGCCATCGGCCAGGCCAGCGGTGAACTCGTCGAGACTGGTAGCCGCCTCAGCACTCAGCGCCGGTCCTTGGGTGAAACCGATCATCGAAGTCTCGGAGTTGTTGATGTCAGCCCAGTCCGGACCCAGCCATTGGAAGTCGGGGGTGAAGGTGCCATCGATCACCGATTGTCCAACCTCGACATAAGACGGTCCCCAGTTGAAGAACGGAACCCCGAGGCAGGCATCAGGAGCCTGATCGCAGGCATTCCGGAAGTCGTAGGGAATGGCCCAAACGGATTCGCCCGCTTCGGCCCGTTGTCCGGTGCGGACGAGAGCCTCAGTCGTGTCGATCCCCGAGATCAGCACATCGGCGCCCCCGTCGATGAACTCGTTGGTCACATTGGTCGGGTCGAGGGTCACTCCGGGGATGTTGAACCAAAAGCCGATCCAATTCACCGCAAACTGAAGCGCATTCGGGTCCTCGCCTCGGTAGTTCTCGTAGCAATAGCGAGCTCCGAGATAGGCCGCATTGGCCAGCCGGCGGGTCTCGTCGTTGATCAACGGACCGACAAAGCCGATCGAACCGGTTTGGGTGGTGAGAGCAGCAGCGCAGCCAGCCATCATCTTGCCGAATTCCATCTCTCCCATGATGTTGCCGAGGTTGGTCAGGTCGGGTTCGTAGGCTTCGCCTTCGGCCCAGGCACTGTCGCCCGACGACCAAATCATGGGGACGTCAGGATGGTTGGCGGCCCCGGCCAGGATGCCGTCCCGCATGTCATCCGAGGTGGCGAAGATCAATTGCGCGCCTTGGCTCACCATGTCGTCCACCACCTGCTCAACTGTGGTGTCTGGCCTATCGGCACCGTTGACCTTGTCGAGGACGATCATTTCCGCGCCGAGCTGCTCTTCCATGTAGAGACCGGCCTCGTAGTGCGCCTGCGACCAGCCGTGGTCATCCTGCGGGCCTACCAGGATCATGCCGAAGGTCAGCCCTTCGCCTGTTCCGGTCGCAGTGGTTGAAGTATCTGGCGCAGCAGTCGTGGTGAGGGGTTCTTCACCCGCGGTGGTTGGGGTCGTGCTGGCCACTTCGGCGGTCGTGGTCGTGCCGGCAGTGCCGCCGCAAGCCACCAACACCAACAGCAGCCCGACCAGGCTCGCAGACCATTTTCGGAAAGTCATTCAGTCTCCTCCTAGTTAGGGAGGAACATAGACGTCAGACTTAAGTTGGCAGACGCCAGAGGCCCGATTTCGGTGTGATCCCTCGATCCGAATCAGACGGGTTGCTTGCGATCGTTCAACCGGTTGAACCGGTGTGCCTGTGTCCAACCCCATGTTGCTCGGAGTGGCTCGATCCGACTCCATCCTCTTGTCCACGGAGATCATCGATGTGAGACCGGACTCGCCGCCCGATCCAACAACAGTCGTGAAGGCATGGTCGCAAGGCTGCCGGCGACTGCTAATGGAGGGGGTTGATCCAGGTGACCTCGGGAAAGCGGGCGAAGTCACTGTCGGCTGAGTAGAGATCGAGGCCATGGCTGATTGCCAATGCCGCGAGGTGTACATCGCTGACGAGGTTGGCCGTAGGCTGATGACGGGCGATGAGGTCGATCAAAATCCGGGCATGGTCATCGGTTTCTCGAGGAACCCACACTGCCGGCGCTGACAGCCAGGCTTTCAACTGGGCCAAAGCTTCTTCGGCGCGTAACGGCGTCTCGTACGCCCGGGGGTGGGTGCTGATACGCAAGAAGGCGACTAGAGACTGCCACGGCAGACCCACGCGAACCGGACCATTCAGAGCTTCAGTCAGCCAGGTGTTCGCAGCGTCATGGAATGAGCTCGCGCTATCCCGCGCAAACATGAGCAGGTTGGCATCGACGAGCATCGGTTTGCCAGCTCAGTCGTTGCTCTCGAGGTAGTCGAGAACTTCCGCCACATTGGTTATATCAATTCGAGCCGCCATCGGCGAAGTCGTCTGTACGAACGCAGCCGGAGGTTGTTCGCTCGTTAACAGCCCGACGCGGATCAGTCGATTGACGGCCTCGCTCACGCCAAGCCCCTCTTGGCGTTGCAACTGCTCTACTGCGGCCCCAACATCCTTGTCAAAAGTGATGGTCGTCCTCATGTTCACATCCTAGCATCATGATGCTTGAAGCGACTTTACGAGTCGTGATGATATCATTACGAAACGTGAATCAACGTTTGCCGATTTTTAGATCCAAGGAGCAGGTGAGGGTGCTGTCAGAGCTCTTTGTCTTTGCACTGGAGCCGCTGGCTTTGGTGACTATTGCCGAGCGTGCGGGCGTCTCATCAGGCGGTGCTCACAAAGAGGTCGCAAGGCTCGAAGCCGCCGGTTTGGTGACCTCCCGGCGGGTGGGGAGAACCCGTCTGGTCACAGCCAACCCTGATTCCCCCTTCTATTCAGATCTGCGCGGTCTCCTTACCAAAGCATTCGGACCAAGAGTTCTGCTCACTGAAGCGCTGGCAAAGGTGCCTGGCGTCCGCAAGGCTTCTATCTACGGCTCGTGGGCCGCGTCCGAGCTAATGCCTATGCGACGGCCAGCGCGCGACATCGACGTCCTCGTTCTGGGATCACCCGACCTGCAATTGCTCTACACCGTGATCGACCAGGTGGAAGCCGACGTTGGCGTGCCTATCAACATTACGGTTTTCGCTCCAGAGGAGTGGGGAGCTGACGAGAGCGGATTTGCAGAGACGGTCAAGAGTGGCCCTCAAATTGAGCTAGTTGGATGAATCCCGTTGTCGACAATCTCGTTCGGGACGGAATCCTCGAAATTGTTCCGGTCGATGCGACGGCGGCACGTCAGATTCTGGAGGTGGCGGCGCGTCATGTCGATGCGGCTCGACTCATCATCGAAGTCGATAGGTCCGGAGCCTACGTGCTCTGTAATGACGCGGCGCGAAAGGCGATAGCAGGCATCTTGCTGGCTAGCGGCTATCGCGCTTTGGCGGTTCCGGGCTCCCACGCCGCCATCGCTCGGGCCGCCGGCTCGATGTCATCGGATCCAAACGAGGTTGCGCGCCTTGTTCAGCTCGACGGCATGCGTCGTCACCGAAACCGCTCCGAGTATGGAATCCGCACCTTTAGCGCCCAAGAAGCCGAGGCTGCGATCGAGCTGGCTAGCTGGACGATCGACTTTGCGCGGCGAGTGATCAGCTGAGTTATCCCGAGACGATTTTGCGAACGGCGCCGTCGAAGGTGAGGACGTAGAGCTCGCCGGCGGAGTCTTCCCCGAAAGACGAGACCGTTCCGATCGTGCCGAGCTCGGTCCAGATTTTGCTTTCCAGGGCGCTAACCCCGTCGAAGCGGAATGAGCGCAGCGTTCCCTCGCAGAAGTCCGAGTAGAAGTAGGTGCCGGCGAGGCCGGGGATCGCCGAGCCGCGGTAGACATAGCCGCCCGTGATCGAACAACCCTGATCGTGGGAATACTCGGCGATGGGGAGGACGAGACCGGTGGGATTGCAACTGGAGCTGCTGAAACAGTGCCCGCCTTCCATGATAGGCCAGCCGAGGTTGGGTGAAACAGCTGTGGTCGAGATCACGCTGACTTCCTCCCATTGGCCCTGGCCGACATCGGCCACATACAGCAGGTTGCCGTCGAAGGCATTCCGCCAGGGGTTGCGGACCCCGCTCGCCCAGATCTCGGTGTTGGCAGAGGAGACGTCCATTCGCAGGATCTTGCCGAGCAGGGTCGCTGGGTTTTGGCCGTTGCCAAACTGATCGTTGGCGCCCCCACCATCGCCCATGGCGATGTAGAGCAGCCCGTCAGGCCCGAAGTCGATCCAGCCACCGTTGTGATTGGAAGCAGGTTGGTCGATGGTGAGCAAGATTTGGCCACTGGCGGCATCTGCCTGCTCAGGGTTCGACGAGCGGGTGTAGGACGCGATCCGAGTGTCACCGGAGTTGTCGGTGTAGTTGACGTATAACAAACCGTTGGCGGCGTAGTCGGGATCGAATGCCAACCCCAAGAGGCCTCGCTCACCCCCGTCCAAGACAATGGAGGTGATGTCTAGGAAAGTGCCGCCGCCGACGATCTCGATCGTTCCACCCTGCTCAACCACAAAGAGCCGTGAGTCCCCAGGAGGCGAGGCGAGAAAGAGCGGTCGGTCGAAGCCTGAAGCCACGACTTCGAGGGCAAGGCTGAGCGCGCGCGGGGGAGGCTGGATCGGGGTGAGGCCGAATGCTCGGGTGACAAATGTCGCCATCTGATCACGCAATACCTGGTCATAAGGGCAGTAGAGCCCGTTTCCGCATCCGAGGGTGATTTCCTGAGCGGCGATCTGTTCCACGGCGCCCGCGAAGAAGGCCGAGGCGGGCACATCGCTGAACGTGCCCTGGTGAGGCAGCTCGGGCAGGTCGAGGGCTCGGATCAAGAAGACGGCCATCTCTCCGCGCGAAACAGGTGAATGAGGTCGGAAGGTGCCGTCCTCGTAGCCGACCGAGATCCCCAACGCCGCCAAACGTTCGACATAGCCGGTGTACCACTGGCCCGCCGGCACATCCGGGAACGTCCCTGCGGCCGGTGCCTCGGATTCGTCTAAGGCGCGGATCAGGAACGCGGCCATCTCAGCCCGAGTGACTGCCCGACTCGGACAGAACAAATCGGTGGTGCAGCCGGACGTGATTCCAGCCGCGGCGATCGCTTCGATCGCAGCCTCGTGGATGTTGCCGTCGTCGTCGAGGAAGGTTCCGCCGGGGGGAAGGGTGGTCTGACCGAGAGCCGGGATGGCTATTCCGAGGGCGATCAGGAGCGAAAGAAATAGCGGAAGTCTTCGGGCAAGCATCGGCAGACCTTACGCCCCCCTCCCGGCTACGCCGACTCTCCCCCCTTCGGCGAGGGGAACACGGAGGCACGGTCAAAGATGATGCGACCGGCACGGAGGCCTGCCACCGGGGATGCCAGAACGGTGAGGTTCGCGGTCGGGTCGGTGTCGAACAGCAACAGGTCGGCGTCCGACTCGGCAGTGAATGGGTTTAACCCCAAGTAGGCGTAGGCGGCAGGCCCGGCCGACTCGGCCGCCGCTTCGCGCCGGAGTCCGCGACTATGGAGACGGAGCACCTCGGCCGCGACCTCGCCATGACGAAGCCCCAGGTCGGTTCCGGCCAGGACGGTCACCCCGGTCTCAGCGGCCAGAGGTAGCGACTCCCGAAGATTCTCGAGGCCTTGACCCAACACCCTGGCCGCGGTGGAGCCTGTCGAGAACGCGGCCAGGATGTCCTCGGTGTTGGCGATCGTTGGCACCCAGGCGCCGCCCCGCTTGCCGAGCACGGTCAGGTCTTCCGGCGTCAGGTAGAGGCCGTGCTCGATCGAATCAACTCCGGCCCTTACAGCCATGCTTGGTGTCTCAGGCGCCATCGTGTGGATGGCGACTTTGGCCCCGGCCGCGTGGGCGACCTCGCATGCCCGTGACAACGCCCCTTCCCCGAAGTTGATGACCGGTCCCCGTCCCTTCTGTGGCCAGTCGCCGACCAGCTTCACCCACCCGCCCCTCGTGTTGGCTTCAGTTACTGCCTTCGGCAGGTCGTCGTCGTCGACCTCGACTGCAAACCCAGGAAAGTACCCGTGGACGCCGGTGATGATTCGGGCCGCCGCCTCCAGATGTGGACGGTCAGCCGGCGGCTCGTCGAG